>Ga0116227_10006908_pt1 | contig 22627 bp, 19 predicted proteins | sample S1TSphgellanicum_FD_89693 | JGI IMG/M metagenome (GOLD analysis project Ga0116227, IMG submission 89693) | Host-associated microbial communities from peat moss isolated from Minnesota, USA - S1T2_Fb - Sphagnum magellanicum MG | ecosystem: Host-associated > Plants > Peat moss > Unclassified...
ACGATGCCTTAGCCTTTATTTGAGGCGGCATCTTTGTCGGCGTGCCGGCGCAGTTATGTGCCGACGATGCCTAACCTACCCATTCTGCTAACGAAAGCTGGAAGCGAAAGCCTCCAGCTTTCCGGTTTGGCAGATGCCCTGTCAAGTCAATGTCCGCCGATGCTCTCGCCGTGGAGGACCGTATCGAGGCCCTCCATTTCCTCGTCGGAACTCACTGTCAGGCCGATGGTGAATTTGAGCAGGAACAGCAGGACCAGAGAGACGAAGCTGCTCCAGATCAATGTGACGGCTACCGCTTTGCACTGGATGATGAACTGCGCCAGGCTGCCATCGGTGCCACCCACAGTGGCGGATGCAAACACGCCGGTGAGCAGGGCGCCGACGATACCGCCAATGCCGTGCACGCCGAACGTATCCAGGCTGTCATCGTAGTTCAGCAAATGCTTCAGATAGGATGCCGACAGGAAGCAGATGACGCCGGCGGCAACGCCGATGACGATCGCACCGCCCGGCAGCACGAAGCCGGAGGCCGGGGTGATCGCCACTAGCCCAGCCACCGCGCCGGAGATGATGCCGAGCACGCTAGGTTTGCCCTTGATCGCCCATTCCACGAACATCCAGGCCAAAGCAGCCGCAGCGGTGGCAATCTGGGTGACGGCCATCGCCATGCCGGCGCGGCCAGTGGCGCCAACGGCGGAGCCGGCGTTGAACCCGAACCAGCCGACCCAGAGAAGCGAGGCGCCGATCACCGCATAGGTGAGGTTGTAGGGCGACATGTTGTCGTGCCCATAGCCGCGACGCTTGCCCATCACCAGGCAGCACATCAGCCCGGCGATGCCCGCATTGATGTGCACCACGGTGCCGCCGGCATAATCCAGGGTGCCGGCGGTGGAGAGCCAGCCGGTGGGCGCCCATACCCAGTGGGCGATTGCTGAGTAGGAGAGGATGGACCAGGCGACCATGAAGATGCACATGGCGGAGAACTTCATCCGCTCGGCGAACGCCCCGGCGATCAGCGCCGGAGTGATGATCGCAAAAGTCATCTGGAACATCATGTACACGGTCTCTGGGATCGTGTACGGCACCGGTGTCACGCTTGGCACGCCGGCGCCGAGGATGAAGCCGGTATCGTCCTGCTTGGTGAAATTGTCAGCGATGCCGTGCAGCATGAAACGCGACCAATCGCCTATATAAGGTGCCAGGCTGCCAGTGCCGTTGGTGAAGGCCAGCGAATAGCCGCAGACTGTCCAGACGATGGTAACCAGGCAGCAGATCGCGAAGCTTTGCATCACGGTGGCGAGCACGTTCTTGCGGCGGACCATGCCGGCATAGAACAGGGCCAGGCCGGGGATGGTCATCATCAGCACCAAGGCGGTGGAGGTGAGCATCCAGGCGGTGTCGCCATGGTCATAGGCGGGGGGTTTCGCCGGGCCGGTGGCGGCTGGTGCCGGGGCAGCCGCCACCGGTGCTGCTGCGGCTGGAGGGGTTGCCGGCGCGGGTGCGGAGGTGGCCGGGGAGGCGGCGGCCGGCGGCGTGGATTCTGGGGTGGCCGTTTGCCCGAACGCTGGGGCGAAAGAGAGCGCCAGCGGCAAGGCGATCGCCAACGCGGCCAGGCGCGCCTTCACTTTAACGAAGTTCATTTTTTGTCCTCTCACAGCGCCGCTTCATCGAGTTCGCCGGTTCGGATTCGAACCGCGCGCTGGATGTCCAGCACAAATATCTTGCCGTCGCCGATCTTGCCGGTTTGGGCGGAGCGCATGATCGCATCCACCACGGCGTCGACCTGGCTGGATGGAACGGCCACCTCGATCTTCACTTTTGGCAGGAAGCTGACGTGGTATTCCGCGCCGCGGTAGATTTCCGTTTGCCCTTTTTGCCGGCCAAAACCCTTTACTTCGGTAACCGTAAGCCCTTGTACTCCGAGCGGCGTCAGCGCCTCGCGGACATCGTCGAGCTTGAAGGGTTTGACGATAGCCATCACCAACTTCATTTCAGCGGCCCTCTCTCCGCGGCGCCAATACGGGGCTGCGGCGCGCCAAGGGCTTACAAGAAACGTGCCGTTAGAGAGATGAAAACGCCGCCCGGCCGCCGCGCTTTGGAAATGCCTAGGATTCGGGCAGGTGCGGCGGGGGCAAGGCATTCAAGGGAGGGCAGAGATTGATGCTTGATGTCTGTATTGTGGGCGCCGGGCCAGTGGGCGGGGTGCTGGCGTGCCGGCTGGCGCAGGCCGGGATGTCGGTGGCAGTGATCGATCGGGCGGCGTTGCCGCCAATGGAGCATCCAGGTTTTGATGGGCGCGCCTATGCGATTGCGGCGGGGTCACGGCCATTGCTGGATGCGGCGGGGATCTGGGACAAGCTGCCGTTGAAAGCCGGGCCGATCGAGCAGATACGCGTCTCGGATGGGCGGGTTGGGCGGCCCGCCTCGCCGCTGTTTCTGCATTTCGACCACCAGGATTTGGGTGGGCGGCCGCTCGGCTGGATGGTGGAGGCAAGAAGCCTGCGGGTGGCGCTGAATGCCCGGCTGAATGCGGGGGCGGGGTTGAGCGTGTATGCTCCGGCGCGCGCCGAGGTGTCGCGCGGGCGGCAGAGCGCCGAGGTTTTGTTGGATGACGGCACGCTGCTCAAGGCGCGGCTGGTGATCGCGGCGGAGGGGCGGGATTCGCCGTTGCGCCGCCAGGCCGGGCTGACCGCCGCGCGCTGGGATTACCCGCAATCGGGCATTGTGTGCGCCATTGCCCATGAGCGGCCGCACCGGAATATCGCCCTGGAGCATTTTCTGCCGGCGGGACCGTTCGCCCAATTGCCGATGGCGGCCGGCGAGGCGGGGGAGAACCTTTCGGCGATCGTCTGGACCGAGAGCAACGCCATGGCGCCGCGGCTGATGGCGCTGGATGACGAGGCGTTTGGGGCGGCGCTTGCTGTCAGGCTTGGTGGCCATCTGGGGGCTGTTCGGCCGGTGGGGCGGCGCTGGATCTACCCGCTATCGGCGATGTATGTGCACCGGATGGTGGCGGAGCGGCTGGCTGTGGTGGGCGACGCCGCGCATGGCATACACCCGATCGCTGGCCAGGGGCTGAACCTTGGATTGCGCGACGGGCTTGCCCTGGCTGGGCTGTTGATTGAGGCCCATGCGGCTGGCGAGGATGTTGGCAGCGCAGCTCTTCTGGCGCGTTACCAGCGTGGCCGGCGGCTGGATCATGTTTCCATGCTGCTGGCGACCGATGGGCTGGACCGGCTGTTCAGCACGAATAATCCGTTGGTGCGCGCTGCCCGGGACATTGGCCTTGGGGGGGTGCAGCGCCTGCCCCGGCTGAAGCGGTTCTTTATGCAACGGGCGATGGGGCAGGCGGCCGATCAGGGTGGAAACATGCCTGTGGTGGCGGTATCTTAAATTTTTGAGAGCGCGGGCCCATCTTCGCGCAAAGTGCTTTGGGAGGCTGGGGCCATGTCTCAACTGGGGTTATGCGGTGAGCGGCGCGCGACGGAGATCGCGCGCGATGTCTGGCATAGCGTGCGCGAGGAGGCGGTGGCCGCCATCGAGCATGACCGGGTGATGGGCGATGGCATCCGCGACACGGTTTTGCAGCACGACAATTTTGGTGACGCGCTGGCGCACCGGCTGGCGCGGAAGCTGGCGGATTATGCGATCAGCATAGAGATGCTGGAGGGCATGCTGTGCGAGGCCCTCTCGGCCGACCCCGGCATAGAGGAAGCGGCGCTGACCGATCTGACGGCGGTGCGCGATCGGGACCCGGCTTGCCCGGACCTGCTGACGCCGTTTTTGTTCTTCAAGGGCTACCAGGCGCTGCAGGCCTATCGGTTCAGCCATTGGCTGTGGAAGCGCGGGCGGATTCACCTGGCGAGCCATATCCAGAGCCGGTCCTCAGAGGTTTTTGCGGTGGATATTCACCCAGCGGCGCGGCTGGGGCAGGGGCTGCTGCTGGACCATGGGACGGGGCTGGTGGTGGGCGAGACGGCGGTGATCGACGACGATGTTTCGATGCTGCAGGGGGTGACGCTTGGCGGCACCGGCAAGCAATGCGGCGACCGGCATCCGAAGATCAGGCGCGGCGTGCTGATCGGGGCGGGGGCGAAGATTCTGGGCGGGATCACCGTGGGGGAAGGAGCGAAGGTGGGCGCGGGGAGCATCGTTCTGGATAATGTGCCTGCCTATACGACCGTGGTGGGCAACCCGGCCCGGCAGGTGGGTCTGCGGCACACGGGGATGCCGGCGCTGACGATGGACCAGAGCCTGCCGGCGCTGGATTATGCGATTTAGCGTTTTGTGGGTGATGAAACTGGCGACCAGTTGCGAGCGGCTTTCGCCGGCGGCTAGATCGGCGGTATGACTGGTAAAACCGCCGGGATCGGGCATACGGCCGAGGAGGTTCTGGTAGCGATCGGTTACGAAACTCGCATTGCTCGGTGTTCCGTATTTGGCGGCATATTCCGAACCTGCGAGCGACCGCGCGATGCGGGCGTGATGGCGGGGCTGGTGACGATGGATGTGCCCGAGGCGGTACCAGCAGAGAAGGTAATATATAGTCAGTTGGTGAAGATCGCATCCGCGTAGTTATCGTTCCATGGAGAGCAGACCTCGTGTTCCGGCAGCAGAACCATAGCGTTCGCGACGCCGAGGGCCTCTAATTGGTGGGGGACGCCGTGGCGGTGTTCCAGGTGGCCGGCGCCCATCAGGGCGACGATGAGGCGGTTGGGGGCTTGGGCGTGTTGGGTGGCGATGGCTTCGGCCATGGCGCGGTCCCAGACGAGTTGGGCGTCGATGAAATGGCTTAGGCGTTCAGGTGTTATTGGTGGGCCGCCATGGCCGGACATGGCTTCGGCGAGGCTGGCGCGGTAGGCGGGGCTGGGTGGGGAAGGGGTGCTGAGGCCTTCACGGTCGGCCGTTTTTGTGGCGGCCCAGCCTTTTTCCGCGACCAGATGCACGATGCGGTGGGAGACGTTCAGGGCCAGCATCGGGATATGGTGGTCGCGGGCGAAGCGGAAAATCGGCAGATAGAGTTCTGGCGGGAAACCCCAGGCATGGGCCCAGTCGGATCGGGCGAGGAATTCGGGTTCGGAAAGTTTGCCGGCGACCCACAGGTTGAGCACTGGCTGGGCGGCGCGGGGGAACATCTCGAAGCCGAGAACCAGGGATGGATCGGCGGCATAGAGGCGTTCGATGGTCGAAAGCTGCCAGTGATGATCCGCTTCGCTGTCATGTTGCTCGCCGAGGAGGATCACCTTGTGTCCGGCCGCTTCTGGGGCAGGGATGGTGCGTAAAGTTGTGGGATTGATCCAATGGCCGGGCGGCGCGCAGCCGGGTGGGGCGGTGGTACAGGCGGCGAGGCAGAGGGCTGGAAGCAGGGCGGCGATATGGCGCATCTGTGGGAGATTGGCCTTCGCGTGGGATTCGCCAGTCAGGGCAATGGCGCTTGGGCGGCTTTCACGAAGGCGGCGTAGAAGCGGGTGAGATCGACGCCGAGGACGAGGGTGACGAGGCGCTCGCCTTGGTGGGGGGCGTAGGCCTTGGGCCAGACATGGGTGCGGCCGTAATGCATGCCGTGGTCGATATCCACGTCTATCAACGCATCCACCTTGCTGGTGATCAGGGTAGGATCGACGGCGACTTCGGCTGCCATCTCGTCCCAGAGCGGCAAATGCGAAGCGTATTTGGCGAGATATTCGGTGATCGGGGTTTTCACCTGCAGAAGGCGGGCGGCGAGGGCGGGCGTCATTTTCGTCTGATTGGTGACCGCGCCGAGCCCGATGATTTTTGGCCAAGGGGCGGTGAGCACGATATGGGCGGCTTCGGGATCGAAGATGAAATTGAAGTCGCTGTAATTATCGGCATCTTCCGTCACCTGCGAGAGATTGCCGTCGATCATGCCGCCCATGAAAATAAGCTCCTTGGCGAGGCCGGCAAATTCCGGATCGATGCGGATGGCCAGTGCCAGATTGGTCATTGGGCCCGCCTCCAGAATGGTGATCTGATGCGGATAACGATGCACCTGATCGATCAGGAAGCTGACGGCGCTGCCAGGTGCGGGCCTGGTGCTGGGATTGCCGGCGGGGTTATTGGGGATCAGGCTGGGCTGGGAGACGTGCGGCGTGTAATCGGGCTTCTTGCTGTCGCTCCAGGCGCCTTTCCAGGGAATGAAGCCGTAGAGTTGTTCCCATGCGTGCATGCGAGCAGGGGTGTTTACCAGCGGGAAGACCGCGCCCTTATAGACGGGGATGTCGGTGCGTTTGGCAATTTCGAGAAAACGCAGCAGATAGGCGGCTTCTTCGTCGCACCAGGCATCGCCGCTGGCGACGGTGAAGCCGAGCACGCGGATGGACGGATTGGTAAGCAGCGGCAGGGTGCTTTGGATATCCGAACCGCCGGGGCCGAGGAAATCATTATCCTCGATGAACAGGCGTGGGGCGGCTGCGGCTGGGAGGGCAGCGATGATCAAGAGACATGCGAGTATGCGTAAGAACATGCAAACAGCTTTCAGCCGCGTTGGATAAGTAGATCGAAGCGCGGGTTGCGCTTCGGCGTGAGGTGCAATGCCACAGCGCACCGCTCTATTTCTTTGTTTTGGCGAGCATGTTCATCCGGCAGCTGACTGCATAGTGCCGGATCATGCTCCAGGGCTAGAATTTGTAGCGTGCGTCGACGCCGATGATTCTCGGGTCGTTCACGAAGCCGGTGAGGTTATCGAAGTCAATGGCGCCGGTAATGCGTATCTGGTTGAGCAGATTGCGGGCATAGGCAGCGACCTCGAAGCCGTGCACGTGATCCTCGTAGCCGATGCGCAGGCCGCCCTCGATCAGAGACATGCCCTTGAACTCGACCGCGCGATACAGGAAGAAGTCGACATCGCTACGATAGGACCAGTCGGTGGAGAGATATATGTCGTGGCCATCGGCGATTGGCATCGTATAGCGCAAACGCGCATCGATTACCCAGCGTGGCGCGTTGGGTAGCGGGTTGCCGTTGATGTAATAGTTGCTGGTTCCGGGAACCCGGGCATTTTGCATGGTGCAGCCATCACCGCAGCCGGAGACCAGGAGGTTTGGGTCTTTGATTTCGGTGAAATTGTAGCTGGCGCTGCCGGAAAGCAGAAGGTTCTGGATCGGCTTGACGTCGATCTGGCTCTCGACGCCTTGGCCGATGGCGTTCTTGGCTGACTTGAGCTGCGTGGAGTTGAACTGGCCGCCAACGGCGGTGAGTTGCAGGTCGTGCGTATCCCAACGGAACAGGCTCAGGTTGAAATTGGCGCGCTGGTCAAACAGGCTGGATTTCATCCCCAGCTCGTAAGATACGGTTGTTTCCGCGCGAACCTGGGTGAAGGCACCGGCAACCGTGTTGCCGAAATCGTATTCCACGTTTCTGCCGTCGAGTGCCGGACCGAGGTAGCCGGTGGCGATGCGGCCATAGATATTGGCCTCTTTCGTTACAGCGTCATCGAGGCTGACATCGAAGCTGGGGCCGGTGTAGTTTGCATGCACCAGGTTCGGTGAGGGCGGGGTGCAGGAACTGGGGCCGATATTGGTGCAATCGACGGAATAGGATTTGTGCTCCGTACTCACCCGCACGCCGGCACCGGCGGTGAGGTCGGGCGTGATCTTGTAAGTGGCGGAGTCGAACACACCGAAGGATGTGGTTGACTGCCGCTGGTCGAGCGCGATGTCAGGCACGTTGGCATAGTAATCGAGCGAATCGATGCGGATATTTTCATGGAAGAGATAGACGCCGCCCTGGTTGAAATACCGGCCGGTACCGGTGGTTGAGACGCGGATTTCCTGAGTGAGCTGATCGAGCGATGGGATGGCGTCGCTGGTCTCATCGTCGAAGCCCGGTGTACCCTCCTGACCGAGCGGCGGCGGGATGTTGTAGTTGCCGCCATCGACATCGCCACGGCTGAAGGTCTGCGCATGCTCCCAGGCGCTGATCGAGGTCAGGCGCACCGGCCCCAGATCGTCATTGACGGTGAAATGGGTGGCGAACTGGCCTTCCTGTTGCAGGTCCTCGCCATTGATATCGACTTGGTCGATCTTGAAGCCCGGGATCAGATGGTTGGTGCCTGGCTGGATGATGTCGGCGCGGAACACACGCGCGGTTCCGTTCAGATCGCGGCCATTGACCTCCAGCAGCATGTCGAGATCGTCGGTCGGCTTGAACAACAGGGCAGCCTTTGCGGCGAAATCGTTGTAGCCTTCGAGATGCTTGTTGTATTTGTAATCGGGGTTGAGATTGGTGATCCAGTCATCGCGACGTTCTTCCTGCACCGCGACCCGGAAATCGAGTTTTTGCGGCACGATCGCGCCGCCTACACCGGCGGAGAAGTTGAGCGTGTTGTAGGTGCCATAGTTGAGGTCGGCATAGCCTGCGTAATCATCGCTCGGCTTGATCGAATCGATCTTGATCACCCCGGCGGGCGTGTTGCGGCCGAACAGGGTGCCTTGCGGGCCGCGCAGCACTTCGACATCCTGAACATCGAATAGCGGGAAGGCCTTCAACACCGCGTTTTCCTCGACGACGTCGTCATAGACCACCGACACCGGCTGCTGGGCGTTGTAGGTGAAATCGGAATTGCCAAGGCCGCGTATGTAGAATCGAGGATAGGTGCGGCCGAATGACGATTCAGCGTAGAGGCTGGGTACCTCCGCGGACAGCACCCGGATATCCTCGCCATCCACGGAAAGCTCGCCCACCGTTTTACCGCTCAGAGATGTGACGGCGATCGGAACGTTCTTTTCGTATTCCGGGCGATGCTGGGCGGTGACGACTACCTGCTCGATCCCGGTCGACTCGGCTGGCGGTGGCGTTTGCGCCGATGCTGTGCCTGCGGCCAATAGCATCGCTGCACTGAATGCGGCACACATCAATGTTGTCTGGCGCGAACGTCGTATCGTTTTGTCGAAAGCCATTAGACATCCCCCCAAGAGCGCCTCACGCACGCAAAACGGCGCCTTCCCGCAATGGGCGATGGAAGCCGTTGCGCAAACGGCAGCAGGATTCATGCCATGGGATGCTTTTGTTCCTGACCAGGCCGGCATTGGTAGCCCAACTGTGACGCAGGCGACACGGTTTGGCGGGCGGGTCTCGGCGCGTGCCGATCAATCCAGTGGCACGACCTGCGAGCGGTCGACATCGATCAGACCGAAATCGGTGATTTTCAGATGCGGAATGACAGAGAGAGGCAGGAAGGCCATTTGCACGAAGGGCTCGGCCAATCGGCAGCCGAGGCCGCGCAACTCTGCCCGTAATTTTCGCAGATTTGCCTCGACTTCCAGTGCCGGGCGGTCGCTCATCAGGCCGGCGATAGGGAGCCCCAGTTCGCCCAGGATGGTTTGGTCGCGCACGGCGACAAACCCACCTTGCAACGCGATCAGGCGGTTCACCGCCAGCGCCATATCGGCGTCGTCCTGACCGACCACGATGATATTATGGGCATCGTGGCCAATGCTGGAGGCAATGGCGCCGGCGAAGAGGCCGAAGCCGCGCACAAAGCCGCGGCCGATATTGCCGTTGCGGCCGTGGCGCTCCAGCACCGCGACTTTGGCCACATCCTGCGCCGGGTCGGGGTGACGCTCGCCGCCGTCATAGGGCAGGGTCATGCGCAACGCGTCGGTAACGATCTGGTTGATGCGCAGGCCGATCACGGGGCCGGTTGGGCCGTTGCAGCTTACCGCGAAGTCGGTTGGCGTGACCGGCGTGCGCTGGATTGAATGATAGCCGATGGGTGGCGGCAGGTGGCGTTCCGCGAACAGGTTTTCGTCTACCACGCGACCCGCGCGGATCACTTGGGCGACGGCGCATCTTTCCAGGTCGTCGAGCAGGACGATATCCGCGAGCCGGCCTGGGGCGATGATGCCGCGGTCGCGCAGGCCGAAATGGTTGGCGGCCGACCAGGTGGCGGCGCGGTAGACCGCGTGGAGCGGACGGCCCTGGGCGATGGCGGTGCGGATGAGGTGATCGAGATGGCCGTCTTCGACGATGTGCAGCGGGGTGCGGTCGTCGGTGCAGAGGCCGAGGAAGGGGGCGTGCACCATGTCGATCAGCGGGGCCAGCGCGGTGATGTCTTTGGTGACGCTGCCATCGCGGATCAGCAGCTGCATGCCGCGGCGGAGTTTTTCGCGGGCTTCCGGCAGGCTGGTAGATTCGTGGCAGTTGCGGATGCCGCAGGACAGATAGGCGTTGAGGTTGCGGCCGCCGAGCAAGGGGGCGTGGCCATCGATGTGGTCGCCATCGAAGGCGGCCAATTTGTCCAGCACGTCGTCGGCCTTGGCGAGAACGCCCGGGAAATTCATGAATTCGGCGAGGCCGAGCACTTGAGGACGGTTCCTGAGTGCCAGAAGGGCGGTGGCATCGAGCCTGGCGCCGGAGGTTTCCATCGGTGTGGCCGGCACGCAGGAGGCAAGGTTGATGCGCATGTCCATCGCCAGGGCGGCGGCTGACTCGATGAAATAGGCCAGGCCGGGAGCGCCCAGCACATTGGCCATTTCGTGCGGGTCGGCGATGGCGGTGGTGGTGCCGCGCGGGAGCACCAGGCGGTCGAATTCACCGGGGAGGACAAGGGTGGATTCCGGGTGGACGTGGGTGTCGATAAAGCCGGGAACGGCGAAGAGATCGGTGCCGTCGATCTGCTGTTTGCCGCGGTAGCCGGTATCGCAGGTGCCGACGATGGTTTGGCCGCAGATGGCGATGTCGGTGCGGACCACCTCGCCGGTGACCATGTCGAGCATGCGGACATTTTTGATCACGAGGTCAGCGTGTTCGCTGCCCAGCGCCTGGTTGATGCGGTGCTTCAGGCCTTCGCGGGTGACTCTCATGCGGGCTATTCTGCGCGATCCCGCCCGCAGGTCCAGGTTTTTCGACCGGAGACGGCAGAATGAGTCGAATTCAGAATGTTGTGGAAGACAAACGTTCCGATATCGTTTTATAAGCGGTGCGGTCTATTGCGAGGTCGAAATGCACGGGCCAGCGCGGTTGCGCGGCATTCAAGGTCTGCGGGCTATCGCCGCCATGGCCGTGGTGACCTATCACGCCACGGACATGGGCAATACCCGGCATGGCCTGCGCGGCGCGGTTTCGTGGCCGAATGGTGCCGCTGGTGTGGATATCTTTTTTGTCGTGAGCGGGTTCGTCATGGTGGTGGCGAGCCAGGGATCGGCGAGCTGGCGGGCCTTTCTGAAGGCGCGGCTGGTGCGGATTGTGCCATTGTACTGGCTTTGTTCGGCGGTGAAAATCGCCGCGGTTACGGGGGCGTCGGCGGCGGGGCTGACGGCGCGGTTGGGGTGGCGGTATTGCGCGGCCTCGCTGTTGTTTCTGCCTGTGCATGATCTGGCCGGGCGGTTCCAGCCGGTGTTGCCGGTTGGCTGGACGCTGAGTTTCGAGATGATGTTTTACGGCCTGTTTGCAGCGGCCCTGGCTGCGCGATTGCGGCCGGTTGTTTGGCTGCCTCCGGTTCTGATGGCGCTGACATTGCTGCCCCACGCGCATGGCTCGGTCATTGGCGAATTGGCTAACCCGATCGTGCTCGAGTTCGGGTTCGGCACCACGCTGGCGACCGCATGGCTTGCCGGGTGGCGGTTGCCAGGATGGCTGGATGGCCTGGTCTTGGCCGGGTCGGTGTGGTTGCTGTTTGTAGTGCCACCGCATTTTCTTGGTGGGCGGGTGGCGAGTTGGGGCGTGCCGGCCGCCGCGTTGGTGGCGGCGACAGTCGGGCTGGAATGTCGCCTCGGCACGCGTATTCCAAAGCTCATTCTGGCTTTGGGGCATTCGTCTTACGCCATCTATTTGACCCATGGTTTTGTGCTGGCGGGCCTGGCATTTGCGCGCCGCCATTTCGGCCCAGATTTTCAGTGGGCTTTGCCGAATCTGGCTTGCTCTCTGGCGGCATGCGCTAGCTGTGGCTGGATCGTGCATGTGACGATTGAAAAGCCGCTCCGGCGTGTTTGGGTTTCGAGATCACGCAAGGTCACGGCCGAGGTGATCGTTCTGGCTGGCGGCGGGTTGGCGCCGGCATCCGGTGGTGTGGGCGTGTTGATGGGGTATTTGCTGGAGGCGTGGGCCGCGAGTCCGCATCCGCCGCGGGTGAGGGTGATCGATACGCGTGGGCAAGGGGGCCGGCTATCGGCCATACCTCGGTTTGCCGGCGCTTCTCTGATGTTTACCTGGTTAGGCCTGACCGGCCGGATGCAGCTGGTGCATGCGCATATGACCACACGGGGGAGTGCGGCGCGCAAGACGCTGCTCTGCAGCGTGGCGATGCTGTTTGCAGTGCCGGTGATCGTGCACATGCATGGCGCGGATTTCATCCCGTTTTATCGCAGGCTCTCTGCTGCGCCAAAGGCGGTCGTCAAGGCAGTGCTGCGGCGCGTGCAGCATGTGATCGTGCTGGGTGATGCATGGCGGGACTTTCTGATTGAGGAAGTGGGCGTGGCGCCATCGCGCATCAGCGTGGTGCTCAACGGCGTGAAGCGGCCAGCGGTCGCCCGGCCGGCCCGGGCGACCGGTCCGGCGCGCATTCTGTTTTTGGGCCGGCTGTGTGCGCGCAAGGGCCTGCCGGAGTTGATTGCGGCGCTTGCCTCCCCGGCTGTGAAGGGACTGGATTGGCGGGCGGTCGTCGCCGGCGATGGAGAGGTTGCAGCATTTCAGGCGTTGCTTCGCCTGCATGGGCTGGAAGCGCGGGTGACGATGCCTGGCTGGGTGACGCGAGAGCAGGCCGCTTCGCTGCTGGCGGAGGCGGACATGCTGGTGCTGCCATCGCATCACGAGGCGATGCCTATGGCGGTGGTTGAGGCGCTGGCCGCGGAGGTGGCGGTGATTGCCACGCCGGTTGGCGCGATCCCTGAATTTTTGCAGAATGGGGTGAATGCGCTGCTGGTTCCCCCCGGCGAGACGGGTTGTCTGGCGGAGGCGATAGGCGTGTTGCTGACCCAGCCAACCCTGCGGAACCGATTGGCCGAAGCGGGCCATGTGTTGTTTTGTGATCGGCTGGAGATTGGCCCCGCGGCTGACCAGATCGCTCGCCTCTATCAAGACGTGGTTGCTGGGCATACGGCCTTGGGCGGCGCTGTTGGTTGAGCGACGCGGCGAGCGCGTGGTGGTTCTGGGCGGCGGCGGGTTCGTCGGCGGCGCGATCATGCGCGCTTTGACGGAGGCGGGATTCGCAGCATTTGCGGCGCATCGGCATCCTGTAGGTGGGCCAGCGGCGGCCGGTGTCTGCGACGCTACCGACCCGGTGGTGGTGCGGAACACGCTGCTGGGCGCTGGGTGCGTGGTGAATGCGGTGTTGGGCGATGCCGCATCGATGCTGGCGGCAACCCGCAATATCACGGCGGCAGCGTCCATGCTGGGGCTGCGGCGGGTTGTGCACCTGAGCAGTATGGCGGTTTACGGGCCCACCGTCGGGCTTGTGCAGGAGAGTGCAAAGCTGATTGGCGGCCGTAGCTATGCGGACGCCAAAATCGCCTGCGAGGCCGCCTCGGGCGCGGACGCCATTATTCTCAGGCCGGGCATCGTTTATGGGCCGGGCGGTGAGCAATGGGCTGGGCGTATTGGGCGGCTTCTGCGCGCGGGACGGTTGGGTGACCTCGGGGAAGCCGGAGACGGGCGGTGCAACCTGATCCATGCCCGGGATGTTGGGGCGGCCGTTGTCGCGGCTTTGGCAAGGCCCGGCTTGGAAGGACGGATTTTCAATCTATCGACACCGGCGCCGCCGCGCTGGAATCAGGTTTTTTTTGCGTTCGGGCGTGCGATTGGGGCAGTGCCGGTTGCGCGCGTGGCGGCGTGGCGGCTGATGGTCGAGGGCAGGGTCCTTACGCCATTGCTGCATCTGGCCAAGATTGGCGGCATGTCGGCCAGGCTTCCCGCTGCCATGCCACGGTCGTTGCTGGCGCTGTTCGGCCAGGACATCATGCTTGATTATCATATGGCGGACCAGGCGCTTGGCTTTGCTCGTACTGCCGATGCGGATGGGCTTGGGGAATGTGCCGCCTGGTTTTTGCGCAGATATGGCAAGCCACGACGGTGATTGTCGATGCGAGCAATATTGCCGACGGCACGAAGCTGCCGGCCGATCTGTGCATTATTGGCGCAGGGGTGGCCGGCATTGCAGTGGCGCTGGAATTCGAACACAGCCGGATCTCGGTGTTGCTGCTCGAAGCGGGCGGGGTGAAGGAGGCCGCGGCTACTCAGGCATTCTATGATGGTGACGTTATCGATCGATCCTTGCATCCGCCGCTCACCAGATATCGCAGGTGTGCGCTGGGTGGATCGAGTGGTATTTGGGGCGGCCGTTGCGTGCCATTCGATCCGATTGACTTTGAAGCCAGGCCGTGGGTGCCAAGGAGTGGCTGGCCTTTGCGGTATGAGGACCTGTTGCCATACTACAAACGGGCAAGTTGGCTGTGTGAAGCGGGTGAATTCGCCTATTCGGCGGACGAGGCGTTTCCTGACGGAATGCCCGCCATTCTATCGCGTTTTCGGGGCAGGCATTTTACCGATACGACGCTTGAGCGATTCAGCTGCCCGACCAATTTCGGCATGCGGTATCGAAAGCGGCTGCTCGCGGCGCGCAATATCACGGTGCTGCTACGCGCCAGCGCGGTTGAGCTTGATGAGGGCGGGGACGGCCAGTCGGTTGCTGAGGTGAGTGTTGCAACGTTGGGGGGATTGCGATTTTCGGTGCAACCACGATACGTGGTGCTGGCTGCGGGTGGGTTGGAAGTGCCGCGGCTATTGCTGGCATCGCGGCGTCAGCAGCCAGCAGGTATCGGCAATGCGCATGACCAGGTTGGTCGTTGCTACATGAGCCATATTGCCGGCACGATCGGCAAGGTCTCGTTGCCGGCGGCGTTTGGTAGGCCTTGCCACGGCTATAGGACATCCGACGACGGAACATATTGCCGCCGGCGTTTTGCGCTGACGGCGGATGCGCAGCAGAGACTGGGTGTGGGTAATTTCATTGCGCGCCTGCATCACCCGGCTCCGCGCGATCCATCGCACCGTACGGGAGTGCTATCGGCATTATTCTTCGCGCGGCCTGCTATCAGATTTGAATACGCGCTGCGTTTGCATGGGCATGGTAAATTGAGCGCTCGCGACTGGCTCAGGCATTTGTGCAACGTGGCTTTCGATTTGCCAGATACATGCAGGTTTGCGTGGCACTGGTTGCGCGATCACAGTTTGGCGGAGCGCAAATTTCCGAGCGTGATCGTTCGTCCGAAGGGCGGGCAGTATAGTGTTGATTTTCACGCGGAGCAGGCACCTAACCCTCAGAGCCGGGTAACACTTGGGACGAAACGGGATGCGTTGGGCATGCCCAAACTGGTGGTGGATTGGCGCGTGACGCCGCTCGACATGCGAACGGTGCGTGAGGCTTTGGCCGCTCTCAAGGCTGATTTTTCGCAAACTGGCTGTGCGACGCTAGAGTATGATCCGGACGAGGTGGAGGCTTGTGCGCTGAGGTACGGCGCCTATGGCGGGCATCATATTGGGACCGCACGCATGTCGGCTTCGCCGCAAGACGGCGTGGTGGATGCGCAATGCAGGGTGCATGGGATGGACAATTTATTCATTGCTGGGAGCGCGGTTTTTCCGACATCGAGCCAGGCCAACCCGACGCTGACGATTGCCGCGTTGGCTTTGCGATTGGCGGATGGATTGAAGCGCGACCTCTCCGTAAAGCTGGGGTGTTGTTAGAAAGAAACGAACAGCTTTACGCCGGTAGCTGCTCCCCACGCGTCTCCGTTGCAAACGGGATGATCAGCAAACCCAGCGCAAAGGCGATCGCTGTCAAAGCGACGGGGATGCCGAGGGTGCCCATGTGCTGGACGCCGGCGGCGAGCGCGAAGTTGACGCCTGCGCCGACGAAGCGGCCGATCGAGGTACAGAAAGCGAAGGCTGTGGCACGCACATCGGTGCCGTATTGTTCAGGCAGCCAGAGGCTGAACAGGGCGAAATTGCCGCCGAAGACGCCAAGGAAGAAGAGCACGGTCATAAAGGCCGCCAGCGCGCTTTGGGCGGGCAGGTAGAAGGCCCAGCCGAAGCTGGCGGCGATGGTGATCGCCATGCCGGCGAAAAAGAACGCCATGGTCCAGCGGCGGCCATAGCGGTCGGCCACGGCCGGGAGAGCGAGGCAGCCCAGGATGGTGCCGATGGAGAGAAGGCCGGTGGCGTAGGATGCCATGGCTTGCGCCTTGGGCAGCTGGTAGCCGGCGGCTATGGCCAGTTTGATCACGGCGGTTGGTTCGTAGACCGCGCCGGCCCAGAGGCCGATGATTGCAACCGCGACGAGGGCGGTGTTGACGATGGTGCGTTGCAGATAGGCGCCAGAGAGGATGACGGCGAGTGGCGAGCGACGGGGTGTTGCCTCGGTATGGGCAAGCTGCCAACGGGCTGGTTCCTTGACGCGGAGGAGCGTGACGATCGAGACCACCACAGGGGCAAGCCCGCAGAGAAACATGGCGCGCCAGCCAAAATGGACGCCGATGGTGGCATTTAGAACGGCGGCAACGAAGAACCCGGCATAGTAGCCGGTTTGCAGATAGCCAGCGCCTTGGCGGCGGCGGTCCTCCGGCCAGGCTTCCGCCACATAGGTTCCGGCCATGGCCCATTCGCCGCCGATGCCGATGCCGGCAAGGAAACGGAACAGGCCGAGTTGCCAGACATTATCGGCCAGGGCGGCAGCACCAGTGAAGACTGAGTAGATTAAAACGGTGCCGGCCAGGGTGCGGGTGCGGCCGAAACGGTCGGCGATTGGGCCCCAGATGAAGGACAGGCCCCAGCCAACGAGGAACAGGCCGAACAGGACAGAGCCGGCGAAGGCGACGTCAGCGGGTTTGGACGCGTATCCAGAACGCGGCAGCAATTCGCGCATCGCCGGGGCGAGGACGAGGGCATAGATGAAGCTGTCCATGCCATCGAGCATCCAGCCTGCCCAGGCGGCCCAGAATCCGGTGATCTGCTGCGAGGTGAGGGGCGTTTTTTGCGGCATGTTCTCTCCCGTAAACCGCGCATTACGGCGGTTTGTTTTTAGGCGTCTGGCAGTTAGACTGGTTTTTTGCGTCCGGTGGCCCAGGAATCGACTTCGGCCGAGCGAACGACGCGGCCGGTTTTCACGAACGCTTCGTGGTTGGCGGCGATTGTTTCTGGATCGTAGAGATAGTTCACCATGATCCCGAAGGATTCCTGGATGCCCCGCAGGGCGGTGTTGCCCAGCCAATTGATCCGTTCCAGCCTGGCACCGTTGCCAAGGTGAAAGCGCGCCACAGGATCTATCTTGTGGCCGCCAGCGGCGCTGCGCACCAGATAGATGGAACATAGGCGCAGCAGCGGCGTGCGCAGGGCCTTGCTTCGGGCGGCATCGGTCCACCACACGCCTGTCGTTGCGGCTTCGAACGCTGCGCGATGGGAGGCGGGCCGGTCGGCGAATTCGGCGAGGGCGGTGAATTCCTCATCGGTGAAGGGGGGCTTTTCAGCGTCCAGCTGCTTGTTCAGCCACGACGCGAAGCCTGGGACAGGAGAGAGAGTGGAGAAGTTCCTGAGCTTTGGCATCTCGGCCTTCAGCTCCTCGACCACCTGCTTGATCAGGAAATTGCCGAAGCTCACGCCGCGCAGACCGTCCTGACAATTGGAGATCGAGTAGAACATCGCGCTATCGGCGCCTCTTGGCGGGGCTCCGGCGGCGTTGTCGGGCGCCGCAAGCAGCGGCTGCACGGCGTTGGCCAGGCCGGTGGTGAGGGCGACTTCGACGAAAATCAACGGTTCGTTGGGAAGCGCGTGGTGGAAGAAGGCGAAGCAGCGGCGGTCGGGGAGGAGGCGCCGGCGCAAATCCTGCCAGCCGTCGATCTCGTGCACGGCTTCGTAGGTGATCAGCTTTTCCAGGACGGCCGCAGAGGTGTCCCAGTCGATACGGCGGAGCTGCAGGAAGCCGCGGTTGAACCAGGAGGAGAAGAGATGCAGCAGATCGTGGTCTAGCGGCCGGAGGGTTGGATTTTGCTTGATGGCGCCGAGGAGCTCGCGGCGCAACTCCACCAGCATGGCGGTGCCACCAGTTGCCATGTTCATCCGCCGTAGCAGTTCCTGGCGTGGCGGCTCGGCAGATTCGTGCAGCTTTGTGGCGGCTTCGGGCGTTGGGTTGCGCAGATAGGTTTCGGCCGCCGAGCGCAGATGGTCCGGATCGGGCGCGAAGCCCTCGCTGACGAAACGCATGACCTCCAGCCGGTCGGCGGCGGACATGGCGACAAGACAGGCGATCAGTTCACGTGCCAGTGCGGCGCCAGAGGCTTCGCCGCGCTCTGACAAGAGGGCAGCCGCTAGTTGGCGTGCTTTTTCGCGACCACCAACATCGGCCGGAACGCGAATGAAGGCCCGCCCCTGGTCGGCGATGCCGCCCCAGATCCGATCGAGCCAGGATCGCTCTGTTGTGGTTTGCGCCATCGCTTGCCCTTTGCCTGCCATGCCCACATTTTTGCCGAAATAGGTAGGATCGTCTGCCTGTTGCAAACAGGGAAGAGAGACGAGCCCATGTCAGAGGAGATCACCAAGCCGGTCAATCCGCGCCTCCTGCCTGGGCCGCTTGGCAGCATCGTGATCCTTGATCTGTCGCGGATTTTGGCGGGGCCATATTGCACGTTGTTGCTGCACGAGCTGGGCGCGCGGGTGATCAAGGTGGAGCCGCCGGCCGGTGACGATTCGCGGGCCTATGGGCCGTTCAAGGACGGGGAATCGCTTTATTTTGCGGCGATCAATCGGGGGAAGGAGTCGATTTCGCTGGACTTGAAGCAGGCGGATGATCTGGCGATCCTGCATCGGCTGCTCGCAGGGGCCGATGTGCTGGTGGAGAATTTTCGGCCCGGAACGATGGAGAAGCTGGGGCTTGGCTGGGAGGCTCTAAAGGCGAGGTATCCACGGCTGATTTACGCCGCCGCGTCGGGATTTGGGCATACCGGGCCGGAGGCAAAGAAGCCTGCCTAAGATATGATCGTTCAGGGGCTTGGCGGTATCATGTCGGTGACCGGCCATCCTGGCGCGCAGCCGGCGCGAATCGGGGTTTCGGTAGGGGATCTTGGGGCGGGGATATACACGGCGCTCGGGATTGCTTCGGCGTTGTTTCATCGTGAACGAACCGGCGAAGCAACCAAGGTCGATGTGTCGATGCTGGATTGCCAGCTTTCGCTGATGGAGAACCCGGCAATGCGCTACATGGCGACGGGCGTGGTGCCTGGGCCGATGGGCGGGCGGCATGCGACGATTACGCCGTTTGCGATTTTCCAGACGGCCGACAAGCCGATTGTGATCGCGGCCGGGAATGACGGGCTGTTCAGGAAGCTCTGCGCAGCGCTTGGCCAGCCGGGCTGGGCGGCCGAGCCGCGCTTCGCCACCAATGATCTAAGGCAGCGCCTGGCAGGCGAATTGGCCGTGATGCTTGAAGGCGTTCTGACCAAGAATCAGGCGAGCCACTGGCTTGCCGTGCTGGAGGGGGCCGGCGTTCCGGCTGGGCCGATCAACACGGTTGCCGAGGCGCTGGCGCACCCCCAGGTAGGACCGCGCCATATGGTGGTGGAGGCGGGCGGTGTGCGTATGGTGGGCAATCCGGTGAAGATAGAGCCGTTTGCGGCACAGGACGATGGAGCGAGGAGCCCGGCGCCGCTGCTGGATGGCGACCGGGAGCGGCTACTGGAAGAATTTTAAAAGCCGATAAAGCCCACGGCTGGGTTAGGCGTGCCGCGATCGGCGCTGAGTTGGTGCATTGTGCGCTGACCGGATTGGGCGCTGGCCTGGATCACGGGCTGATGTCCGCCTTTGCGGCGGCTGGTGGCGGCTTGTGTGGCAGCGGCGGTGCGGGCGGGCGCAGTTGACCCGACAGCGCCGCGCATCGAGAGGAGCAGAAAGGTAATATCGTTTCGGTCGAGGTCGATGGAGGCGTCGGTCGGCGTTTGGCCGAGCACGTTGTGGGCATCCAACTGGGCGCCGCGGTTCAACGCATCCTTGGCGGCCGCCAGATCGCCGCGGCTGATCGCATCGAACAGGGCGTCGTTCGGCGACATTTCGGCCGCCACACGGTCGGACGGGATGACGGCGGCGTCCTCATCCGGCTGGGCGCCTGGAATGGCCGGGGGCGGTTCAACCGGCTTGTCGGCTTTGGAGGGGCCCGCATCATCATCTTCGCCATGTGAGCGAGCCGGCACGCCGGCCGGGCTCAGGCCACTGCCATTTACCCCCGCCCCGCCAACCCCTGGACCACCGACACCCTGACCAACACCGATCTGGGCAAAGGCCGGCGCCGATAGGCAAAGCAGCAAGGCCAGGGCGATGGGCAAGCGGGTCATGGCTACCGTCCACATAAATCCAAACTTTACTGTAGCATTGCGAAAGCCGGCGCGGAAGCTGGCGGAAAGCTTTGACCGGCGACTTGCCAAACCTACTTGCAAATAGGCAGCCTGGTGCCGACATTGGTCGGTGTTGGGGTGCCATCCGGATCCCGGCGATGCTGTCTCGCTCATCTGGAGGAGGCTTCTGCGTTGAGTACACGTATGTTTACGTCGCCGCTGTTTCTTGGTTTCGACCATCTTGAGCAAATGATGGAGCGGGCCGCCAAGACATCCTCGGATGGATATCCGCCCTATAATATTGAGCAGACAGGGCCTTCGGCGCTCCGTATCACGCTCGCTGTCGCTGGCTTCACCATGGACGATCTGCAGATCACGCAGGAGGACAACCAGCTGGTTATCCGCGGCCGCCAGGCCGATGATACTCAGGGGCGGGTTTTTCTGCATCGAGGCATTGCCGCCCGGCAGTTCCAGCGGGCTTTCGTGCTGGCGGAAGGGATCGATGTCGGTGGGGCCTGGCTCGACAACGGACTGTTGCACATCGAATTATCGCGGCCGCAACCCGAACCGAAGGTGCGCCATATCGAGATTAGCCGGCCCGGGAAGCCTAGGGCGCCCACCAAGATTGTCGAATCGACCGAGTGATGGGGGCAGCATCGTCTGGCTATAAGGCCGCCATATAAAGCGATTATTGTTCGAGGCGCGATCTTTGCTTGCAACCAATTGGATCGGATGGTCGTCCGCTTCGAGAGATTGGGCGGCAGCGGGGAAGGCGCCGTTTAGGGAGGATTTGATAACATGACTTTCAACTCAGACCAGGATGACGACGACATTCAGAACGACGAACCGCAGGTTGCGGCAATCGGATTATTCAACATACGCAATTTGACCGAGGCGCAGTTGGCCGGGTTGGGCGTGTCGCATCTGGCCTATGTGAAGCCGGTGTTGGTCAACGGTACGCGCGCCTTCGCGATTCATGGTGCCGATGGCACGCCGATGGCGGTGGCTGGTGCCGAGGATTTGGCGATGGCGGCCATTCGGCAGCACGAAATGGTGCCCGCTCTGGTGCATTAGGCTTTGGCGTTCTACTGGGCCTGACGCGTCGCGTCTGGCGCGGGGGTAGGTGAACAAGATGGCGCTGGCCCTAAGCTTTTGTTTGAAGCGGCATCTTTGTCGGCGTGCCGACGCACTTATGTGCCGACGATGCCTCAGCAGGTTCTGCTCCAGTTTTCTATGCGGGCTGCATGAGCCGGGTGGCTGAGCTTTCGGTGGTTGTTCCGTGTTTTAATGAGCGCGGAAATGTGGCGCCGATGGTGGAGCGGCTTGACGCAGCACTTCGCGGAATCCCGTGGGAAGCGGTGTTTGTTGATGACAATAGCCCTGACGGCACAGCCGCAGAGGTCAGGCGCATTGCGGCGTCGGATAACCGGATACGCTGCCTGCGGCGTATCGGACGGCGCGGTCTTTCTTCCGCGGTGATCGAAGGCGTCTTGTCCTGTTCGTCTGCCGTGGTGGCGGTGATCGATGGCGACCTGCAGCATGATGAAACGCGGCTCCCTGAGATGCTGACTCTGGTGCGGGAGGGCGTGGCCGATGTGGTTGTGGCGAGCCGGTTTGCGCCTGGCGGCGATGCGGCGGGGTTGCTCGGTGCGCGCCGGCTTGCGCTGTCCAATCTTGGGATAAAGCTGGCGACGCTCGGGTTGCGCACCAGGCTGACGGACCCGATGAGCGGCTACTTCATGATGAAGCGGCCGCTTTTCGAGCAGATTGCCCCTCGGCTGACCGGACAGGGCTTCAAGATATTGCTGGATATTCTGCTATCCGTGCCCGGCGGTTTGCGGGTGCGCGAAGTGGGCGCGCATTTCCGCCCCCGGGTTGAGGGCGAGAGCAAGCTGAGCCCGCTGGTGCTGGTGCAGTTCGGTGCGCTGCTGCTGGATAAGGCTTTAGGCGGGCTGGTGCCGTTGCGATTTTTTTCGTTCGCGCTGGTTGGTGCATTCGGGGTGCTGGTGCATCTGGCAGTACTGGCGGCTGCGGGCGCGGTGGGGGCGTCCTTTGTGATTGCGCAGACGCTGGCGACCATGGTGGCGATGATTGCCAATTTTCAGCTCAACAACGCGATTACCTATCGCGACCAGCGGCTGCGGGGCGGCCGGCTTTGGCGTGGCCTGATCCTGTTCATGATCGTATGCGGGGTTGGTGCGGCGGCGAATATCGGCATCGCGAGTGCGCTGTACGCCAGCGGTCATGCTGGGCGGACGCCGGCGGGTGCGTTAGGGGCGGTGATCGGGGGGGTCTGG
>Ga0116227_10006909_pt1 | contig 22614 bp, 13 predicted proteins | sample S1TSphgellanicum_FD_89693 | JGI IMG/M metagenome (GOLD analysis project Ga0116227, IMG submission 89693) | Host-associated microbial communities from peat moss isolated from Minnesota, USA - S1T2_Fb - Sphagnum magellanicum MG | ecosystem: Host-associated > Plants > Peat moss > Unclassified...
ATATTTAAACCATGGTTTAGTTTAATTTAATTTAACATAATTTAGTTTAACAATAATTAGTTTAACCTAACTTAATTTAACCATTGTCAATTTTAGCCTAATTTAGTTTAACCATAAATATTTTAGCATAATTTAATTTAACCATATTTATTTTATCCTAATTTAATTTAGCTTAATTTAGTTTAGCCACAATAAATATAATCTAATTTAGTTTAGCCATAACTATTATTACCTAACTTAATTTAGCCATAATTATTTTGGCCTAACTTTATTTAGCCATATTTATTTTAGCCTAGTTTAATTTAGCATAATTTAGTTTAGCCATAATTAATATAATTTATTTTAATTTAGCCTAACTTGATTTAGCCATAATTAGTTTGGCCTAGTTTAATAAAGCCATAGTTAATTTAAATTAATTTAATTTAGCCATGGTTAGTTTAACTTTTTTGTTTATTTAGCCTAGGTTAGTTTAGGCTAGCCTAAGTTAACATGGGGTTAACCTTAGTACTAAAGATACATAATACTATTATATATAGCCTATATAAATATATTAGGCATAGTATTTAAGTATGTATAATTTTAGGCCATTATTTTTATGACACGTGTCCATGTTGTACACATTTAGTTGCATGTTAGTTGCACACACAACCATATGGCCCAAAAATTATACAATACCAAATTTGTAGTTGTAAACATGACCAAGATAGTTACAAACGACAATCAGTTGCATGCCAGTTGCATAGTGACTGGTTGCAAATGACAAGATTTCTAATAGTGTAACTTTTTAGATAACCCTTCAACTCTAGTTGATAGTTACTAGAGTTTTTTTCATTAAATGTACAAATTGATGACACTAGGCCACAATCAACCCACATCGATAAAATTTGATGGCGTAAATTCCAGAGTTTGAAAAATGTTTTACCTAGCACATTTTCTTTGCATATTGGTGTGCACCCCTACTCTTGCTCATCTATCATGGAGCTTTTGAAGGTTAGTATAATAGTACCCTAGGTGATCCTATCCATGCCCAAGTCATCATCAAGTGATGTAAGGTGTGCCACTATAGTTGGTTTGAGAGGGGACTTGGGCAACTTGTGAATAGTAGTTGGGTTTAGCATATTGTCAATAGCAACTCGAAAAACATTCGGCTTTGGGCATGAAGGTGTTATGCTGCAAGGATTTTGTTCATTGTTGTAAGGGCTGATGGTAGAGTCACTTGATGAAGGCCCAACTATGGTGAACTTCCTTTCTGTATTAATTGTTTCACTAATTGATCCAAGCTTTGCCATCCTTAGCTTTGTCTCCAACTCCTTTCTTGCAGTACAATATATCACATGTTAAGTTTTCAAGATGAATTGTTTGCACAACACACATATAAGATGACGATGGGTGCATACACATAAATGCAAGTGCTTGAAGCAACAATTCAAAAACAAACTAGGGACATCGTGGACATTTATCCTTGTAGTCTCCTTCAATTCATTTAACATTTGGACCCACTCTTCTTCAAGTCCCATTTCTTGTGCCATCCAAGTTAAATTATCATCAAGATTTCTAAAGCCTTAACTAGAGCACCAGTTTGGGTGCAATCTTTGATTACAAACCTTACATCTGTTGTTCATCTTTAGATGCTCACCAAGGCATGTTGGGTGATATGTGTGCAAGCAAGATGTCACTATTATGTCCCAACAATAGTACCATTGCCCACATAAACCACAAGATTTGATGACAATCATAGTTAGGCCATTGCATGGGGCCTATCAAAGTGCAAAATAGGTAGGCCAAAATGACATGCTTCCACCCTTTTGCATTTCTTTCAATTGCTCAAAATTTACATTTTGTTCCTTGTTTAAGTTTGCATATTCTAGACCAGCTGCCACTATATGGTCCCCAAGGTAATGACCTCTTTTTAAATTTCATTATATGTTGCTTCTCCCAATGTTGCCCATTTAATTTTGTCCTCTATTGAAGTTTGCGTTTTGAATATTTTTTGCTCCTATGCCCATATGCCACAAATCAACAAGTTAGTATTTTGCAAAGATTTATCCTTGCAACATACTTTTGCACATGTCCACATGATGCCCCAACAGATGAACCCCATGTACTTGTGTGCTCTAAACATATCACTACAGTTAGAGTTTAAGGACTTGATTAGATGATAGGTTGTCCCTACTAGAATCACAAAAAGATCTTACTAAACTAGTTTTTGTTAACTCTATCCTAAAATCTAGAATAAGCTTAGAAAAGGAGGTTATTTAGAGATCTTGGATCACATATAGCTTCTACAATAGACATGTCTTCTTATCGCAATTTTGATAAGGTGTTTTTTGCGGCATTTAAGGTTGCTTGTACTTCCTCCACCACTTTCTTCTTGGCATTTAAGTTATATTTAATGCCCAACAATTTGGTGGATGCAACACTTTCATCCATCTTTAGAGACTTAATCTTGGCCTTGAAGATAGTTAGGAGTTCTTTTTTTAACGCCAATAGCTCAATAACCTTCCTGATATCTTTAGATGACACTCCAACGGGGCATTTGCTTATAGGTAATGACATTTGTTCAATGTTGTCATCACTAGGAACAACACAAGCTCCATGTTTTGAACCAACTGCCACAAACTACAAAGGCATGTGTTGATCAAAATTGGGATTCAAGCTCCCACCACTCAATTCCAAAAAATCCGTTGTATGTTGCTTCTTGACTATCATTAGATGGCCAACGTTCATTCCATTTGACATGCTTTCTTGTTTGCAGTTGACTCTGTCGTTTTTGCCCAATTGATGGGATGGCCTTTTGAATGGGAGATGAAACCACGCATTATCCAAGCAAGGATCTCATTGTTATTGATTGTGTTAGTTCCAAAAAACCTCCAATATTTGTCCTCCATTGTAGCCCTATCTTCCACCTTCAAAACAAGGGAATTGATTTTGAATTTCTTGGAACTCCCAAACAAAAAATTACACTCTTATGCAATGAAATGTTCATTATCCAAATCATATTTTGCGTCCAAGCCGACACTGTCCAATTTTCTAATAGTGGAGAAAGAAAAAACATTTTGCTTTTTGATGTCCATAAATGGTTAGTTTGCTAGTGGGACCTCTTTTTGTTTTTTCTCATGCTGGACTTCCTTCGGGATGATTACCCTATAAAAACCTTTACAAAAACATGGTAGATGTTAGTAAAGGTAACCATTGCTACACGAAGTTCACAATATTCATATCACTCCTAACATAGTCCTTGAATGCTTAAAACTAGGACTTATTGTTGCTTCTTTAATAGTCCCAAATACCCAGTGCTTAAACCCAGTACTTGTTGGCCTTTGAAAACCATTACCCTTGCTTACCTACTATGAATAAGTGGTTCCCAAGCACCTTCAATAGTTGGAAATGATAGAATTATGGGAAGGTGATGACTAGATGACATGGGCAGTTATACTTGTTAAATGTTAGAGCAACAAGTTTATCCCCCCCTTTTTTTTGTTGAAACCTATACAATGCTTCCCTTATTTGTGTTGTGAGAACATCCTATGTGCTCCATTCCCCACACAAAGAATTTGCCAATGGTATATTGACACCCATGACCCCAAGATAATCAATTCATAGATTGAATTAACATGTTGGTTACATGTACATGTAGACAATGATAGATGAGCTCAAATAGTTCTAAAACTAGCACTTGTAGTGCTTGAACCAAGCACCTAGGAGTCATTACAGGTGATGCCATCAACATGTTAGTGCTTATTGAGTCCTAACCATAACTTACATTTAGTTAAATGGTCTTAAATTAGGAGTTGCACTCTTAAACCAGAACTACAAGCAGTCTTCAACCAAAACTTGTAGTCCTCGATTAAGACATATGGTGTTTAGATAGTCATGGACTAGGACTCATAGTGTTTTTCAAGCACCTTCAATGGTTGGTTAGCAATTACCTGTGTTGTCATCAACCTTTAAAGTCCTTATTCAATATTGGTTAATAATTCCCAACCACTCTCTTTCCTTGGTTAAAGTTAGGGAGTGGTTTTTAACCAACCTTAGTGCTAAGAAATGACATATAGTTTACTTCCAAAGGACCATAGGAGTCTTGTAACTAATAAGAGTGTTTATGTAGGACTGTCATTTCTTACAAAGTAATCGAAGGGGCTTGAAAAGGATTGACTAGTGATATTTACCATTGCCAAGTACTTGACAAGGACCTCTTCAACTAACAAAAGACTCTTAGTTGTGACTCTAAATGTTTGTATAAGACTCTCATTAGTTACATAAACAATCTAATTCCTAAGGTGCTTGAAAATGATTCACTAATATTATCTAACATTGCCTTGAATACTTGACAAGGACTAGTTTTATTAACAAAGTATTTTTGACAAGTTTGACAAACACCTTTCATGACAACAATAGGCTTAGAGGTGGTTTAACTTCACTCTAAGTTCAACACAATGATTACTGAGGACAAGAATCCCATGTTTCTAAGATGATTAACACATGTATTCCACAAGATGATTAACACATGTATTCCACTGAATTCACTAACTTAATTTAGTTTCAACCAAAACTAGTGAACAATTGCAAGTTTTGAAAGGAATAAAGTAAACTTGTACCTTGACTTGAATAAACACCCTAAACAATCCAGTCAAATTACCACATGCAATTTTTGCCAAAATTTACACACCATGACAAATCACAAGATATGACAATTAGTTTGAAGGATCCCCATAAAATACATTTACTAAATATATGGTTGTACTTTGCCAATATCAACAAAACTACAAAGATTAAGGGAAAACCAAATAGAGTTAATCAACTAGATATTCAAATGGCATCTTACCTCATGGATAGCCCATGATATCACAATAACTAGCAAGTACAAATTGACTTCTCCAATCAACACAAAACCTAGGTCCAAGCATATTGTATATAATTAATTTCAAGTCATTATCCCATAGTGAACAACTTGGGTAGAAATCACCAATGGATTGTAATCCCCCCACTTCACCATAATAAGGACAATTTCATATGTGCCCAATATAAATGTCATTCTCAATTACCTCTTTGTGGCCTCTCTTCACACAAGTGTTTTGAAAATTTAAGCTCCTACCAAAGCTTTTTTTTTCACCTTCCAACAATCCTAGAAACTAGTGTCAATCTCATCCAATTACCAAATACTTCAAGCCTTCTACGATTGCAACCTTCACAATTTTAAAATTGCAAGATTGCTTTAGTTATTTGTAATGCAAACTGGGCCACTCATTCAAATTGAAATACAACTTGGCACAAGACCAAATATTTGCACCCAAAAGACATGATCACTCCATTGATGCATCATTCAAGCTCAGTTTGTTGTGACGAGCTGAAAGAAGAACATCAACACCTTTTTGATGTATATATCAAATCTACTTTGAACTAGATTTCTTGCTTTGCACTGAATATTCCTAATTATAGGTTTCTACAATGGCTTGTATTCACATACATTTTCAAACCTATCCTCCCACAATGTAAGAGATATAAAATTTCAAGCCTCCAACTTGAAGCAATCTATTTAACCTTCAACAAACATAGAAATTAGTGTCAAAGATTGTATAAACAAGCTTAGTCACATATATGACCCTAAACATCTCAAAGGAAAATTTTGAATGATGGACTGGTTTGCATCACCACATGGTCACTTTCAAACACCTCAAGTCATTGAAGCCTTTACAAATGCATTGTACTATTTTGTAAGCAAATAGTGGTTTCAAAGGGTTGTGGGAAGGGAATCCTTGAGAAGATCCATGAAGGCATTCAAGATAATTCTTGGAAACCATAACAGAAAACAAATCAGAACATTGGAAGTTCTAGATAGTAAGAGGTGGCATCCAACAAAATAAAGGCAAAAACATTTCTAATGCCTCCGTTTGTATAGAAGAACACATGAACATTGGAAGAACCCAAAGATAATTAAGTAGTCTTGCTCCGAGTTCACTCTTGGTGCTCCTACTTAGACAAAAAAACCCATGTAGACGTCAAAGGAACCCACTAGCATTGGAAGAACCCAAACAGTTCGATAGTTAGCTTGCTATTCTCCCTCCTAATGCCTCCATTCACATAGAAGAACCCACAAATGTTGGAAGAAACCACTGGCGTTGGAAGAACCCGAACAATTTAGTAGTCTTGCTCCTTTCACTCCTAATGCTTTCACTTACATAGAAGAACCCACAGACATTGAAAGAAAGCCTATAATCTCTTCAATAACAAGGACCACCAGAAAAGAAAGAAAAAAAATAGGTACAAGAAGCTTGGTTGATGAAGGAAAGGAAGTAAAAAAGACAAAAGTTTAAACAACTTTGGTTGAGGGCAACTGGTTCACGAAAGAAATGAAAGGAATAAATAAAACAAGTTTTAACAATGATGGGTTTGGGGTTTAGAGCAAAAAGCATCGCGATGAGCTTCATCCTACTCATGTTTGAACTAGATGCATTAGAAAGTGGGCACATGGTAGCAGAAAAATTTAAATCACTAAGTCAAAAAGAGGGGTTTTGACATGTTCCCAAGTCCCAAGTTAGCCCCAAGTTGGGACTAAATCACTCAAATTGCGAAATTTCTGGACTCGGGGCACATTCCCAGCTTCCAACACTAAAGGGGGTGAGAGGGGCGTGCTGAAAGCTCCGGGATAGACTAGGAAGAGGGACAAGCTTACTCAATTACACGGTCCTGCATCCAAATCCAACCAACAAGTTGGTTAGAACTCATTCTGCACCCTTTTGGTGTTGGGACAAGCCATGGGTTACCTTGGACTCACTTGACTCACCAGGGCTCGGACTCAGGGGAAGCCACCACCTTCCCCCATATAGTATTCTCTACAGCTCTCCGTCACACTTGCATCCAAATGGCTCTTTTTCCCGGGATTCCCAAAGTGGAGTCTCGAAATTGTTCCGGTTTAGACTCTCGGGACTTTGGAAGCTCATAACTCCTCGCCCCAAACTCGGATCGGGATGAGGTCTAAACCAAAGTTGTAGCTTTCGTCGATAGCTTTTCAACGATGTGTCGCATTTTACCTGCACGCACCGGAATTGGGTCGATTCCCGACTTTTAGTGGTTGGGAGTCAAACTACTAGTTTGACTATTGGCCCTTCTTTTGACCATAACTTGAGTTGCAGATGTCCAAATGGCTCATACGAGGCCATTTTGGACATCTACACTTCAAGAACTTCTCAACGGTATAAAGAACGCTTCAATGCAAGGTGTTTTAACCCCTGCAATCGTGCTCTGATTTTTTGGGAGTCCCGGAGGATTCCCAAGTCCCATTTTCGGGAGTGTGAGTGGCGACCTCACACTTCCCTCAAAGTGGGGTTGCGACAGGTTTGCTTTTGTCAAATTGTTGCAACCCTAGCCTTGGATTCGCGACCAAAGCATCTCATGCTCCCGATAGTGCAAAAGAGTATGAGGGAATGAACCTTCACACTCCCAAATGAACTCCCATTTTGGGAATTAAAGTCCCAATGGATTCTTGAATCTTTAGAGGGCAAATGTAGGGGTCAAAACCCATTGGATTGAAAAGTTATTTATATCATTGGAAATCTATTAAAACGTAGATGTCTAAAATGGGCTTGCATGACCCATTTGGATATTTGAAACACAAGTTATGGCCAAAAGAAAGGTTGGGAGTCAAATTGGCAATTTGATTTTTGATCACTAAAAGTCGGGAATCGACCCAATTTCCTTGCGTGCAAGTGGCGTGAGACATATTGTTGGAAAGTTCTTGACAAGGGCTACAACTTTGCTTTAGACCTCACTTCAATCAGAGGTCTACACACAAAGTTATGGGGCCCCACAGTTACATGAGTCCTAACTTTGGGAATTTTAGGACTCCCATTTGGGAGTCCCAGGACAAAATGTCATTTGGATGTGAGCCTCATGGAGATGCATAGAGTATACTATAAGGGGGAAGGTGGTGACTTCCCCCTAGTTTGGGCCGTGGTGAATCTTGTGAGTTCGAGTTTGTTTGTGACTCATCCTAGCACCAAAAGTGTTTCAACTATGCACTAACCAACTTGTTCTTTAGTTTGTGCAGGCCCATGTGAGTGATTAATTGTTTGTCATTCTTCCTAGTCCCATCCCAAAGTTGTACCATGCCCCTTTACCCTCAAAGTGCTACGAGCCAGGGAACGTGCTCCAACTTCCTATTCTTCTGTTGTTTTCATCTTATGTTCACATTTGAGTATCTTGAAGAGGTTGGGAGTGTGTCACAAATAATGCCTTTGGCTCATTTGATTGTGATTGCACCCCCTTAACATATGGGTAAGTCCAACCTTAATTTTCATATCTAAATATTAATTGTACAAATAAATAAAAAAGTGCATTGAAATAAATTACCATTAGTAGGGACACTAAAAAAGATTCTAAGGACATCGTTAGCCCCAAGATATCCTTTTATCAATTAGATAGGAGGGGGATAAATAAACACATTTTTTCCATCAATTTTCCAAGAATGAAAATCAAATCAAAATCGTGAATAGCAAATAAATAATGGACTTTTGAATTTTGCCCACAGTTTTTGTCACACCTGTGAAACTCATGGATATGAACTTCAATCTTACAATGTGTTAGTCTTATGTGTTTGAAACTTTGGGGTATTAGATGAATTATGTTTAAAAAACTATTGAATGAATGAAATGTGATTTTAATTTATTATGTTATGGATTTTTTAAAATCCCAAAAATTGTAATTATTTAAAAAGCCCTTTTAAGCATTTAAATATAATTATTTAAAAAAATATTTTGTGATATTTTTTTGTTTTATAACATCATGATTTGAAATTGGAAATGGAAAAAAATTGTCATTTTTAGGGTCAAAACACGTAACTAGGAGGCTAAAAGGACCTTAGGACCCTATGATTTCAAAAAGGTTTTGGGTTCAAACTAATCTTGTGCATGTTTATTATTTTTGATATATCCTTGGGAAAGGGTATATATATTCAATTTATTTACACATTGAATTAGGGTATATTAGTGCATTAAAAAAATTCATCAATTTAAGGTCTAGGTACCCTCCTATCATATAACCTCTTATCATATATCCCTTTTAGGGTAAAAGCTGGGCATAAATTTAATTAAAAATGATGGAAATTTCTTCATTTTGAAATTTTAAAAATCAAATGTCAAATCCAATGCAACAATCAAAGTGTCTGATTCATTCTTGACTAGGGTAAACATGCCCATGAATGAACATTTAATATATCAAAAAACAATGGTGTCATGATCATATTTTGATTGGTGATAGAGTTTTTAAATAATTTGTAACTTAATTTTGGGCGTTCTAGTAAGCATTTGGATCATCTAATTCCAATAAATAGCATGAAAATTATGGTTGTCCAAAATAGGGGGCTCTTCCATTTCAAATATGTCTTTACCACACACTTACCACTCCTTTGAATATCTAAAATGTGATAAGAATGCATTTGGGAGGCATTCCTTTTAATTAATAAAACAAACAAAGTTTAGGATTAAATCATTTACCTTTTAAAACTTGGGTAAGAATATTTTTTACATGTATTCAAAGTTATGAATATGATATACATGTTCAAATTGACATATCTTTGAATGTGTGTTTCATCAAAGTATGTTGGTTTGAAATAAATTAAGGTAAATAATATATGTTTTTATATTTAGTGGATATATATGGGTAAAAGATATAAACACACAACATTGATTCAAACCCACTCGTGTGCACGTGAAAAAACCTTACTAAGCTTCTACCACTAAACTTGCCTTGGGGTTTTCAATGGTTTGTTGTCCAGGTGTGTTGTGCTTCCCAAAGAAGAAAAGTTTTTTTTAAAAAAAATTAAAATTAAAATTAAAAAAAAAACCACAATAATAATGTTACATTGCCCCATAATTTAGAATGCATTACAAATTAATTACCAATGACAATTCTTGTTGACCTTGAGACTCGTCATTTAACACAACAACAATGACTTGTTAATTGACATTTGATCAAAACAATCCCAATACAAAAGTGTGAGAGCATGTTGAAGAATCATTATGGCTTGTGGATTTGGAGCGTGTAATCACAATCAAATGAATAAAAAATTATATTGAATGAGCAAAAATTATCAATTTGTTCATAAATATTTATGTAATGCCATTTTAATGTCATGTTGATTAAGGAAATTTGTGCTAAATGATTCATATGAATGTTGAAGATTTTTTTTAAAAATAATTTAATTTAATAAATTAGTTTCTGGTTTTAGTAAAAGACATTTGAACTTTCACACAATAATTTTAAACAAAAAAGGTTTAAAGAAATTTTTAATAAAGAAATTTTGATGGGAAACAAATTGAAATGATGATAACCTACCATCCACATTCAAAAAACACTCATAATTCAAAAATTGTGATGCTTGAAATTTTTAAAAATTCAAAATATAATTTCAAGAGTCATTTGTCAAATGTAAATGGGTCATAATGTGTATGACATATGAACAAAGTTGTGGCTTATGACACAAAAAATTAAAGTTAAAAGTAGTTAGCATATTTTAGTATGATTTGAAATTATGATAAATTTTCAAGGCAAAAGGTAGAATCTAGTAGAATCTATACATTTTTAAACAATTTGTATTACTCAAAAAAATTAGCACAAAACATGTAATTTATTGGGGGAATTGTAAAATATTTTTTAAAAAATTCAATCTTTCAAAAAATCCTTTCTATGAAAAAATCAAAATGACTAGAAAGGCCCATTTGTCACCAAAATCAACACTAAATCCTTTGTCACCATCGGTTCATTTGATTGTGATTACTATTTAGAGGGTTATGGACATGTGTTGTTGATAATAAGAAATAAGCATTGTGGTAATCAAAGAAGATCGCAAATGATGGGCTATAGTGACCTAAACACAAGAAATAAAAAAAGAGTCAAAACACAAATGAAGACAACCATAAATCTTTATGGCAAGAGGAATGAAGTTGTTTCCTAATGTGTGGTCTCCACATAATTGTGTCTTTTCTTGAATGGCCACAATTTCATTACATGTCTTATCATGGATGATGCACATTGTACCAAATCCGAGTGGGGTGAATTAACTATAACAATGTCCATTAAGGTCCAAAAGCCATTTCTAGTGATTAAAATATCAATTCAATATCAAGTGTGACGGGGAAAAAGGTGGGAAACCTCTCCCCTTAATAACTTTTCCAACATAGAACTATCGTATGCAAATCAAACTTAATTTAATGCTACAAGATACCTAGAAATGGAAATAGGGTATATATTAAATAGCATGAGTGTTGTTGGGCATAACAAAATAAGAGCATCACAAAGGCTGCATTTGTATGTGCAAGCATAGGGAGGCTAGCTATGATGTTGAAAACCTTTTGAAACACCTTTGTAGCAAATGATTCCACAAATGGCGTAAAACCCACAAGTGTACTTAAAATACAAAAACCTTTGTCAAATGTAAGAAAACTTAGTGAAAGTAATATGGATAGGTCTAAACTTTATGGAGACTAAGTGACACATTTCATTGGCTGAATGAAAAGTCTTAATGTTGCAAATTCCACTTGTAAGCGTAAATAGGTAAAAACCACATCTAAAATAAGACCAATAATCAAAACCAATGTGTGTGTGTGTGTGTGTGTGTGTTTATGAAACATGGGTGGCCACCATTACAAAACAAATTTAACACGAGTGATGATAATTTCACAAATGATTTAACGTTAATGCTGATAGGTTTTGAGAAATTGTTAAAATAATAAAAAGCTAGCAGAGAAATTTGTCTAAACTTCCTTTAATATGATTGGATGCAACCTTGGCACCCTAAACCTTATGTCATAGCATAAGTGGCAAATTGGAGGTATACACTCTTGTTGTGGTGGGAAAAGGTGAAGAGCTCTTGACTTTGGACCTTTTTCAAAAACTAGAATTTTAAAGAATGAAATAATTACTGGTCACGTTTCCAAAATGCGTTTAAGGTAGTTGGTGTTTGTGGTATGTGGTTTCAATTTTTCAAAGGATTAGTGAGTTTTGAAATGCAACAAAACTTTCCCACTTTAACAAAAAGAGAAAGAGAACGAGAAAGAAAAAGAAAGAAATATTAGGGTCTTCAATGGAAGAGAAAGAAAGAGAGAAAGAAAGAGAAAGAGAAAGAAAGATTAGGGTCTATCAACAACTCTTGGTGAATCCCAATGTAATATTTGCAAAGGATGAGGAAGGCGAAGGTGTGTCTTATGGGAGTCAAAAAAGAAAAAAGGTAGTTTAGAGGGGGACCAGGGAGGAGTGATGGCAAATGGATGAGAGGAAGAAGAAGAAAGGGTGGGTGGGAGGAAAGGGAAGAAAATAGGAGGGAAAAAAGGGAGGGCAAAAGTTTGGTGCTTCAATGTTGTTGCACATACACTACTTTTACTAACTAGCACAACTTTCTCATGTTTGATTAACTCATTAGGAAAGGGTACAACTCCTATTACTGCACCTTTGACAATAGTAAGGCAAGACATGCATGGCCAAGGGTAGGGCAAGTAGTGTAGGGCAAGGCAAAACAAAGTGGCACAAGGGTAAGGCAGAGCAAATAAAGTAAGGTAGGGCAAGGTAAAGCGGGACAAGGGCAAGGTAGAACATGCAAGGTAGGTGAGCAAGGCCTTTGAATAATAACACCCGCACACAAGCAGTGGCGAATCTATAAAGTTCATTTGCTATTCCCATCCATTCCTTGGGTTTTTGTGAATTTGTTTTCATTTGTCACCTTTCAGTTTTTTTCGTTTTGTTTGTAAGTACTCCTATTTTAGGGCAATAGTTTTAGGGTTTGAGGGGGATTAAGGGGGTTTCTAAGATTGGGGTTGAGGGTCCTGATTTTAGACTATATATGTTAGGCCAAGGATAGGCATGGTAGATCCTATGGGTTTTTCATCTCGAAAGTGTCATCAAACATCCCAACCCTACTAGCAAACACCCAATGGACAGTTAGTAGTCAGTTTTATTTATATGCCCAGTTGTGGTCTAGCTTCCATCCATCTGCCCATCATTCCCATCCTTCCTAGTTTACATCAACTAGACCCTTCATCTTCTCATGGTCCATCAGCCTTCTTTTCGCTTTACTTGTCACATCCACTAAAAGCTTCTTGAATATCTTTTGCACAATCTTCTCCTTCATGACCTCACGTTCCCTATCCCTCTATGTTTATCTTTTCAGTGCAAGGGGGTTTAGCACAACACTAAATTTCATGCATCGTTCATAACGTTTATATCGTAATTTTATTCATAACTATTAATCTAAACATATGAGTCCATAAAATTTATCCACATAATTTTTTTATAAATGGATCATAAATCAATTATAATATCTAAATTTATATATATAATAAATGTTTTTATATTAGTCATATTAAGTTGATTTATACATTTAATTTACATATTTTAATTATTCTTTAAAATGAATCATACAAAAAGTATATTCAAGAAAAATATGATTAAAATTTTTATATTACTTATATGTATAATATTAGTTGAAACTAGTTCCCTACATGTCGTAATTCCTTATGTGTGAATTTATACTAATAGTCATTTTTTAATCATTGTAAAGTAATTTCATAATCACATTATGTATGTAATGACACATCATTTTGTCCATGTCATTTGCATAGTCATTATTTAGTTATATTTGAAATGATTTTTATCCTAATCACATTTTTCATATGATATTTTGGACATTCATGTCATTTTGTCATCAATCGTGGATGCCATATGGATGAAAACTTGTAATGAAAAAATGGCATCATCTTTCATGTTACCACGTCATAGTCTATTAGTCAAATGCACCATTGATATATGACTACAACTTTTTACACGTAGGATTTGAAATAATATCCTATTACTATAGTTAATTACTAATCCCTTAAAACATTTAGTCATTGATTTCTTCGTTACAAAGGACAAGATTTCTACTAATCTAATGTTGTCTTCGACTTTACTATGTTCTCCCTCTTTAGCATGGACATGGATTACATACATCCATGGACATCATTGATGCTTTTCATTTGGGTTTACCTTATCTTTCTTCATACCATCATATTCCATATGTTCTTCGAGTTGATGTCTAGTGAGTTTTGCATATTTGTTTATTTTGATTAGCATCCGATCCTTCTGATATTGTAGCTTGGCATGTTTTTTTGTTATTCCCCTTTTGGTGTTTGTCTTTTCTTCCACGGGGTGGTGAGAAAGGCCACTAAGACTCGCATTTGCTTTTGCTTATGTTGATACATGGGTGGCACCTAGAAAACATTATAGGAAGAGCACATGATTATAGCACTTGTTTTAACTTTTCGTAAATGTTTGGAATTGACTCCAAATCCTACCCCACCTCCATCGGCATGATCAATTATGCTATGCATAGGCCCTTGCTCATGTAGGGGAATATGTTCAAGCAGTACATGCATTAGCTTCAAACACATTTACAGCCCCATTTGGTGAAATTATGAAAGTCCTTTGTTTTTTCAATCCACTTGTTGAAGTTGATTTCCCCCCTTTCGTGTGATTTCCATTTTGAGATGAATGTTACATTAGATTGACATCCATTTATCTCTGCTTTGGTTCATTCATCACATCTTTCTTCTAGTGGCCCTTTGGGTATGGTGTATGAGTTTTTATGATTTTTTTTTGTCCTAGATGATTTTGCGAATGGCTTCAACCTCTTTTTCAAAGTATGTGGCACATTGTTTGAAGTCATGTTCCACCTTCAATATCACGTTTGTTTTTTGCATCTCAATTTTGAACATTGGAAAAATAGTCTAGAGGCATATGTCCCATTGCAATTGGTGAGGTGACTTATCGTTTAGTTGCCTACACATTGGTTATTCAGTTTACGGATATTATCACGGAACATTTTAATCTTCATCAGCTTGGTGTAATGATTCATGGTGGTGTGAAACAATGGTTCATGGCATTCGAACAATGTTAGATTTGCACCCAGATTGGGAGGTGCTACTAGTGGATGTTTGTAACATCTTCAATTCAGTGTCACAGTTAGTCATTTTTAATGAACTACGGTTTTTGCCCAATTTTTTGGATTAGCTTTTCCCATTTATTTGATCATTTTATGCACACCCGTCCCCACAATTTTTTTTTGAGGTTTCAAACATGGGGATTTCATCATTTTGTTAGAGTTAGGTACATGATAGGGGGACCCATTGAGAGGAACGTTGTTTGTTTTGGCTCACCTTTGTGCTTTTCACTCTACAATAATAGCCCCTTTTACTTGTGTTTTCTTTTCATTGGCAGATGATACACATATAATAGGTCCTACATTAGATGTGATTATTGAATTTTCAGCATTAAGGCTTTCAATGTAGCCAACGTAATGTGTAATTTGGTCTCCATAGGGGTTGGACCACTATATATCACTTCCTTTTAGCTTTCTTACTTTTGATTCATGTTTTCATATTTTGGGCACACCAATGGGATTCAATTCATTTGTTGAGTCGTTTATGGTTGAGGCTTTTCATGAGGATCTTGAGATGATATTTAGTCTCTTTTTGCTTGTAGATCTTCAAGGAACTTTTATGACGTTTTTATTGTGTTATTCCCAACAACCTAGTTATTTGCTTGGTACAATGTTTCCATCTCTAAGTATTTTGCAACATTTTGCTAAGTTCAATATTTGTACCATAGTTACGTTGGAGAAGTTACTTGGTGTAGGATTTTTTGGTGGTTCTATTGGTCACCTAGCTTATTGTCAGGCCATTCTTCTTGTTGTTTTGGGCAGGATCGACCTCTATTTTGCAGTTCAAACTATTGCCTCCACATTCTTGAAACGTTGGGCATTGATCATTTTTGCACTTGTCATTTGTTTCCAACAAGATGATCACCCTATTATTCTGGATATAGTAACACATGCTAAAACTAACATTTCCTTATTCTAAATGTCATTACGAAATACTTGAACCTTGTTACCCCAAGTTGTCCACTCTTAGGTCCTGCCTTTTAAAAGCATAATGGTCTAGTTTTATCCCTAGTTGCAGGTGTTTTTTACGAATCACCTACATGAATAGGAGTTTGCCTCATTTGAATGTTTTGTCAAATATTATGTAAACATGTTCCTATTCATGTGCGGGTTCAGGGGTGGGCGTTTAATTATGAGTTTGTCCTACCACACTTGCATTCTATTTATCCTCAGCCCACTTTTGCTTATGCATAGACCATTATCATGCGTCATCAACAATCTTCTTTAATTCTTTAATCCCTTTGATGCTTATTTCTTACTATGGACAATGTGTGTCCATAGCCTTGTAATGTGCGCAAGCTATAATGATTTTTCAGCGAACTACTGCACTTGGTTTGGGTTCTTCATCTCTTCCACACATCATAGGTAATGTACCTCCATCATTAGTTGATTTGTGACACATAATAATTCTTTCATCTTAAGTCTTTTTTGTTATCATTGATTGTCATTTCATAGCCATAAGTCGTCTTTGCATAAGGTCTTTACCTAATTTTTGTTGATTTTTTGCTTTTGTTTTTTCTTTAGGTTGTGTCTACTTGTGTTTTCATTTGCTTTGTACTTTTGATTGATGGGTTCCCATCTTTGATTTTTATTTACAAGGTTTTCCTTTGAAAAATTTGCTCTATGTTTGGATGCAACCTTGGTTAACCTAAACCTCATGTCATAGCATAGGTGATGAATTGGAATTGTACACTCATGTTGTGGTGGGCGAAATTTCAATCGAGCACCGCACCCAATTGCGGAAGGGTGAAAATTTGCACTAGTTTGCCAAAAAAAAAATATTGATCAAGACTAACAAACTTACGATTTCAAAGACCTGACAAAAAAAACCAATGGCCTAAACCATCACACGGAAGACAAAAGGGAAGGCCAAAAAAGGTCAAAAATTGTGTAGCCCACAAGAACCAAAGAAGGGAAAGAGCTAGTCCCTCTCGTGGTAGGAAGCTATCTCACCCATAACCCCTCTAATATCGCTTGCATGCAAATTGTGAGTTCTAATAATAATAGGAGATCTAGAACAAGCATCTCCTACGAATGTAATCTTCCTCTCTATAGCAAAGGCTGTAATCTACCATTTCAAAGTAGTATTCAATGAAAAACATATGAGATTAATCATGATATGTCATCTATTTACCTATATTTGTCACCAAATGCCTTGATTCATATGGTTTTTGAAAAAAAATTGGAAGCACAACAGCAGACCCAACTGGACAAGCTGTTGGCAGCTCCAAAGTCAAGCTCATTTGCAGTGGACCTTCAGGAGTTTCACCTGGCTCACAACAGGGTTTGAAACCTAGAACCCTTTTTTTTGGAGGTCCCAAAGGTCCCAGAATGGCCTATACCAGTGAGCCATTGCCCCTGGGGTTTCATGTTTGACTCACTCGAATAGATTTCCAGCCTAATAATGATTTAAAAATATCTAAACCCCTTATTCTGCAAATGCACCCAACCTGGAGCTTAACTAGGTATATACATATACACACTTGAGATTTGAGAAATTATGACCATTGAGAATTAGGCCCCAACTTTACAGGCCACTTTAAAGACTAGTAGGATCCCAGCCCTCTTACAAAACAGCAAGAGAAAACCCTCCCCCAAAATCTGATAGATTATGAGGGCTTACTCTTGATGTTTAGAATATATGCACAAATGAACCCTTAATGTAAAGGGTTGCCCATTTGTTTTTTCTAAATGAAGCCATTCTTCAGAGTTAAAAGTTTTTAGTGGAGGTGGGCAAAGGTTTGGACCTAGGAAAATATTAAGTGTAGTAGGGTAAAGCCCTAGGGTGGGGACATTTTCAAAATAAGGGGCCTAAGACAAGGTGATAGCCGAGTCCAGCCTTGCATTTTGGAAATGTCGACCACCTATGGGCTTTACCTATCATAAAAGCATGAAGCAAAATTTGTCATGAACCAAGATCATGATGTGAATGAATGGGAGGGTTCTAATGCCTACCCCTAAATACTGGAAATGTTCTTACACTTGTAAGTAGGCATATAAGTATTCCTCCCAATTCATGCATATAAGGTACTCTCCATTTACACTATAAATTTCTCCACGTGTTTTACCCATCTATAAGCTACACACATTTCCTTATGAAGATGAGGAAACAGCATAATTTCATATTCCACAATCTCTTCTCTTCAAGGAACTGGGGTTTGGTGTCAGGTCCTGGGTGAACCAGCACTGACAATACTAGTATCATGGTAAGAAGTAAAACCCAGGCTGTTTTTAGTTTTGCTTCTAAAGATTAAAAATATCTCTCTTTCTGGGGTGCTTTCTTTTTATGAAGTTTGGCAGGGTTTCATCAAAATATCCCAATATGAAGAATAAATAAAGGTCATAAATGGGGGTCTTGCAGGATTTGATTATGAGAAGATTAATTAAAACACATAAAACAAATATCTCTTTTTTTATGCTCAGAAATAGGCTACTGGTAGGAATCTTCTCTTTCTATGGAGGAGATCATGGGTTCGAAACTGCCTTGGGACAGCAAAACAAGTAGATCTCACAAAACACAACCAAATTTTTTTTCCTTTTTTTCTTGACACCACATGCAAAGGCCTGTGGTCGGAACATGTAGAACCATGCTGTATTATACAAAGTGAAAAAAGACCACAAAGGGACACCCCAAAATGAGCACCAGATAGAGCTCAATGGGGGGTGTTTAGTGTCTTTAGTGTCTCCCAAGAAGGTGAAGGTGTGACTCTAGGTGCTGGTTCGCCCTGGCTTGGTGTCTTTGCTCAGATACTTTTTTAGGTTTTCACCTTTGTTGGGAGCAGCCTTTTTTTTTTTTTTTTTTTTTTTTTGTTTTTTTTTTTTTTTTTTTTTTTTTTTTTTCTGGTGATATATCACCAAAATGAAAATTGGTTTTTGAGGTTTTCAATCACCAGAAGTGAGAAGAAGGATAAAAGTCACCAGATACATATGACTGGTTTTCATTGTGTAGCCAGAAATATACAAGGTTGATTAAAGATTTGTGCTTTATTTCTGGTTCATAGCCAGATTTGGCTAAATCTTCTTAGGGATGATAGCCATTTCTTCTGCATCTTCTTACGGATGGTCACCACTTTGGCTACAAACAAAAATTCCTAAGAAAAACTCTGGTTGGGAGGTTCATTGATTGTGCACTCACCTCCAGCTTTGGGTTTGTGAAAAATTTAGGAACAAACAAAACCTTTGGTTTGTTTATTGGTTTTTGAAATATTTCAAACAACTGGTGGGTTAGGTGAAAGAACCGACAAGGAACCGACAATTATTGGTTAGGTCTTTGACTGGTTCTTTGATTTTCTTGAGAACCAAGAGCTAATCCTCATATGGGTGTTGTGCAAGTATATCTCGTGACCTAGATATATTCCTCATGTGTGAGTAAGGTATATTATTTATCCTAAATTATTTTCTTAAAATTAGTATACCTTAGTGTAAGGCAAACTCATGAGTAAGTAAATTTGAAAATGTATAACCCTATTCATAACCTTGGAAATATGTAAGAAATATTTGTACCCAAAATTGAAATTGTTTTGCTATCCAGGTTTTTTAACAAAAGGGTAAGTATGATTTCTACCCTTAGTTTATTAATTGGATGGGCTTGAATAACAAGTTCGCTTTTTCCTTTTTTCACTAAATGATTGTGATTGGTCCATCATAATATTTTTTTACAAAAACTAAAACTTTTGAAGCTTGCCAAAATAGAAGTTCTTATGTAAAGATAATGTGCCTCCCATTATAGGTGGGAAGGGGAGAACTTTGGGTAAACCACGTGAGATAAAATTGAAAACACCTAACGTATGGTAAAAATGCACATGTTAATCAAGGATGAATCAAATATTTTGATTCTTGCATTCTAACATTGGATTTGACTTTCGAAAATTGTTTTAAGAATAATTTCAAATGTTAAAAAATAAAATAAAAAATTTAATTAAATAAATAAAAAATACATACCCATTTCTTACCCCAAAAAAGGTATATGATAAAGGGCACCCAAACCTTTACCCATCTACCAAAAAATCTCATTTTTTTAATATGACTTTCTAGGATTCACATTCCCAAACTTTTGCTGCCAAGTGACAAAATCCCCCCCCACCCTCCTCTCTCCACCTATCCCCAAAAAAGCAAACAAACAAACAAACATCGCTTATGATGTGAATCAATAGTGGGAAAAAAAATTTCATTTTCCACTCAACACCACCTCATTAAATAAAACAACAACCCAATGATGGCGATGACAACCCAAAAAAAAAAAAAAAAAACTTTGTTCACAATTTGTTGGTTAGTATGTTAACAGTTCCCATAGATTTTGGGAACCAAAATTTACACTAGATATCTATACAAGTGGTGGAATACCTACCTACCTACCTACCTACCTACCTGAAATGATACTAAAGAGGAGGAGGAGGAGGAGGAAGAGGAAGCACTTTACACACAACTAGTAATATACAATATACGCATACACATAAGTAGACAAAAATACGTATACTGTTGTTGCGGCCATGCAAAACATGTGCGTATTCTTTTGTTTTACCCCGCCTTCGCTTTCTCAGCAAATGCCTGTCTTCTTTCGCGCCCTGCCTTGTGGTCGAAGTCGCTGGCGATCGCTTGCTCGCTCGCTCTCGCTCGCTCGCGCGCGCACTATCTCGCAGACACACGGACTGACACCACGCACGCTTTTCGAGCACATGTGAGAAGTCAGGTTTAGATATTTTCACGCACATGTGAAGAAAGAAAGAAAGAAGAAAGAAGGAAGGCAAGCAAGAAAGCAAGGAAGCAAGAAAGAGAGACAGAGAATGAAAGAAATCAAGCGAGAAAGCGATTGATTGATTGATTGCAAAGCATAGAGAGAGAGAGAGAGAGAGAGAGAGAGAGAGAGAGATGGAGAAAATACAAAGAAAGAAAGAAAAAACTACCTACTTTGTTGGCAAATTAGCAACTTAGAGCAATTCCAACGGTGTTCAATATGTGACCCAGCACCAGCAGCAACGCAAGGAAGAAAGAAAAGAAACAAGTTCAGATAGCCTAGATCATCGATCTACAATAGATGATTGATTCAACAGCTGATGAAGATATAGGTAGGTAGGCAGCCAAGAGTGAGTGAAGAGTGTTGTGTGTGTGTGTGTGTGTGTGTGTGTGTGTTTTTAAAAAATATTTGGGTCTTTGCAAGTTCTTTCTTGAGGATTTTGGAATCGAGTCGTTTAAACGCACATGTTGGTATTCTTTCTTTCTTTCTTTCTTGTTTCGAGTCCAAATCAGTTTGCACATTTTTTAAAAAAAAGAGAAAAGATTGTTCAAGTTTAGATGAAGATTTAGATCTATCTATTTTAGAGATATAGTTGCAATATGTCTTAATCATGGAGGTTGGGTTTTGAAATATAATCATAATATGTTCTAGTCATGGATGTTGATATATAGTCGCATTTTAATCACGATTTTGATATATAGTAACGTCTTGGTCATGGATGCTGAGTTTTGGCATAGTGTGTGTGATCTATGATGGACAAAATATTATTCTCTTAGTGTGATAGTGGAGAATCGTAATATATATGATTGCAATATATCCTAGTCATGGATTCTGGGTTTTGGCATAGTGTGTGATTTATAGATGGAGTAGTGCTGCTGCTACTCCTCCAGGTTGTTGTTGGAGCAAGAAGTTTCTTCTGGTTGCTCCTGGTTTGGGGGAAGGGGGTGTCTCCATGGAGGGGAAGGGAAGTGCAGTGCAGGCTGTGGATTTGCTGGAGACTCTCAACCACAGGAGGTCTGCGGCAGCAAAGGAGCAACGTAGCTGCAGTATAAGCGTAACACAAGATCGTGAGCAGCCTCCTAGTTTGGTGAAGCCAGTTCCAAGCAGCGTACTAGCGGACCAAGAAGAAGAAGAAGAAGAAGAAGCAGAAGAAGTGGGTGGCAGCGTCGTCGTCATGGGGGTAGCAGCTATGGCGACTAGCACTGTGAAACGTCCAGCTTCCACGGAGATCAGTCGCGACAAGAAGCTGGCAGCTGCAGAAGAGAGAGAGAAAAACATCGCTCGTCTCCGACGAAGCAGCTGCGGCGGGTATGAGTCGATGCAGCAGCTGCAGGAGTCTAAAGGTACTCAGCATCCGTGGATCCCACTCATGTGTCAGTCCTCTTATTGCTAGACTTTGCAGCAACAGTCTATCAAGCTCTTCTCATATACAGTAAGTAAGCAGCTGGTGATGGGTTTTTCTTGAGGAATATTATTGATGATAATTTGTGTGAACTGCCGGATTCACAAGCTGGATCAGTGCAGATCTCGAGTGCAGCAGACGACTGTAGTAATTACACAAAAGCTCATGGCAAGACAAACTGCAAAAGTTCGTGTGCAGATCTTCTTCATGTGCAGCGGCAGCAGCAGCAGCTTCCACCCATCACTTCGCCATCTCCGACAAGCTGGGTCGACCATTCCACAACGTCTATAAACCCCATGCGCAGCTCCTCCATGATCTCGCCTGTAAGTCATCAAATCCCTGGCAACTAATTTTTTTCTCGTTTGTGTTCAATGGCGTCGTATAGATCTCTCACACAATTGTATCAAGGACTTGATTTTTTTGGGGGGCGGGGGGGGGGGGGGGGGCGTTTTGTGGGGACGGGGGTGGGGTGAACGAAATGTATGTCGACAATGATTTTCCGCCGCAGACCAA
>Ga0116227_10006910_pt1 | contig 22612 bp, 16 predicted proteins | sample S1TSphgellanicum_FD_89693 | JGI IMG/M metagenome (GOLD analysis project Ga0116227, IMG submission 89693) | Host-associated microbial communities from peat moss isolated from Minnesota, USA - S1T2_Fb - Sphagnum magellanicum MG | ecosystem: Host-associated > Plants > Peat moss > Unclassified...
AGAAGCCCCGCGGCAGCGTCGCAGCGCTTGCACGGGCAACCAGCCCGCGCTGCGCACTGCTCCTCCCCGCAGGGCTTCTCAGGGCAATCACGGCGCCTCAATCTAAGTCGGAAAGACCCTAATACTCCCCGCCACGGGGCTGGTCGCCTGTATCTGACGTTCGAGGGATAAAGAGCGGCCCTGCCGTCAAAAAAGGGATCAGGGCTGCACGGGCAGCGGGGGCTTTTCCGCATCGGGCAGTGTCGCGCCCATGACTTTGGCCAGTGTCGGCGCAATCGCCCGCATGTCGATTTCGCCCAGATCGCGGCCCCTGGCGATGCCCGGCCCCTCGATCAGGAATGTCGATCGCATTTCCGGCGCGGCGGGGAAATAGCCGTGCATGCCTTTGTACCCGACCGATGGCAGCACCAGCGGCAATCCGTTGCCCAGGAACGGAGCGGCAACCGCACCGATCTTCAGATTGACGTAGAACGCGGCGCGCGGGTTGCCGCCGGCCGCGGCGATGGCCGGTTCGGTGATCACTTGGGCGAAGCGTGCGGCGGGATCGGCGGCCAGCCGGTTCAGCAGCGCGGCGACTTTGGCGCGCAAGGCTGCGTCGTCGGGCCGGGCGAGCACGATTGCGAATGAGCCGCCGGTGGCCCAGGGGGTGGCTTCCCAGGCGATGATCTTGCCCGCGCTATCGACTTTGACCAGTCCGGCATCGATGAACGGGCGATAGAGGTTGATCGCGGTGTCGACTGTCGCAAAACCATGGTCGCTGACCACCGATACGACCGCGTCGGGATGGAACTGGTGTTCGATCGCCATGATGTCACCCACCAGCGAGTCGATCGCTTCGAGCGTTTGATGCGCCTCGGTCGAACCCGGTCCGGTCAGATGCTGTTGATGGTCCAGCGCGGTCAGATAGACGGTGATGAAGCCGGGCTGGTGGTGGCGGATCAGCGACTGGGCGAAACCGGCGCGCAACTTGTCACCGGCCAGCGTCTCGTCCTTGCCGTCGGCATAGCCTTCGCGGCGCTGCGATTCGAGTTCGGCGACGAGCCCTGGCGTGGCGAGCGCGCGCACGAGCTTGCGGTCGTCGGGATGCCCGGTGCGCCAGATCTGCGGCAGGTTCCACGTGATGTGGCGCGCGCCCACCGACACCGGCCAATGCACGTTGCCGGTGGTCATGCGCGCCAGGAACGCCGCGTCCCACAGCGTTTCGGCCTTGTCGTCCTCGGCATACCAGTACCAGCCGTCGTCGTTGATATGCATCGGGTCGAACGTGGTGTTGGCGGCGATCCCGTGCCTGGCGGGCGACACCCCGGTGATCAGCGTGGTGTGGCTGGGATACGTCAGCGTGGGCAGCACGCCGATCACGCCGTGGGCATAGCTGCCGTCGACCAGGAACGAACTCAGATGCGGCAGGTTCAGCCCGCGTGCCCGCGCATCGATCACGTCGGCCGGGCGCAGGCCGTCGATCGAGATCAGCAGCACCGGCCGGGCGAGCGCGGGCAGGGGCAACAGCGCAACCGCCGCCAGCAATGCACGACTGAACGAGCGGGCAAAATTGTGCAGCGGCATCGCAATTCACTCCTGTTATACGAAGGTGCGCTGGCGTCGCGCGACCCGGTATCACGCGGATGCATCCAGCAAAAACGCCCGCCTGCCAAGGGGGCAAGCGGGCGTTTGAATATTCTCGCAGTGGACCGATCAATCCTCCGGCGCGATGGTCACTTTCAACCCGTCGAGCGCATCGGTGATCGGCAACTGGCATGACAGCCGCGACGTCGCATCGCGGAATTCAGAGCTGTCGAGCAAGTCGTTTTCGTCTTCGCTCAGCGGCGCCAGCTTGTCGGCAAACGCCGGATCGACAAACACATGGCACGTCGCGCACGAACAGCAGCCGCCGCACAGTGCCAGCAACTCGTCAAAGCCGTTGTCGCGGATCGCTTCCATCACCGTGGTCCCGGTGGTGGCGTCAATGGTCTTTTCCTCGCCGGCGCGGTTTACGACTGTCAGCTTCGGCATGTTCCCAAATCTCCGTTGTGTGGCCCGGCTGCCAGGCAAAACAGCCGCCGGCCGCGCATATGCTGCGTGCTTTATTTGGCGCGGCTGGTATCGCCCGTGGATGACTTTGGCAAGATGGCCCGATACGTCGGGCAAAAAGGATGGCCGAATGCGACTAGCGCCACAGGGGCCCGGCCGATGGGTCTGACCGCCCAACAGATCCGCGACGGGCTCGACCATGTCGGGCGGACCAGTGTGCCGATGGCCACGGCGCTGATGCGTGTCGGCTATCCGGAACCGCGTATCCGCACGCGCGGCTGGCTGACGTTGTTGCGCACCATCGTCGGTCAGCAGGTCAGCGTCGCCGCAGCCGCCTCGGTCTGGGCGCGGCTTGAAGCACTGCTTGGCCCGGCCATGACGCCCGACGATCTGCTGGCCGCCTCGTTCGACGATCTGCGCGCGTGCGGGCTGTCACGGCAAAAGCAGGGCTATGCGCGGTCGCTGTGCGAACTGGTCGGGGCGGGCGCGATCGCCTTCGACGCGCTGCCCCACGACGATGAAGAAGCGATTGCCCTGCTGACCCGGATCAAGGGCATCGGCCGCTGGTCGGCCGAGATCTATCTGCTGTTTGCCGAAGGACGGGCCGACATCTGGCCGGCGGGCGATCTGGCGGTGCAGGTGGGGCTGGGTAAGCTGCTGGGGCTCGAGACGCGCCCCGACGAGCGGACCACCCGCGAACTTGCCGAGCTGTGGCGTCCGCACCGGGGTGCCGTCGCGATTTTTACCTGGCATTGCTACAACAATCCGGCGCTTTGATCGGGGGACGAGGGAGTATGGCCGACGTGAAAGCCATTTTCATCACCGGCGGCGGATCGGGCATCGGTCGCGCGGTGGCGTGCAAGTTCGCGGCCGAGGGCTGGTTCGTCGGCCTTGGCGATATCAGCGAGGACGGCATGGCGGGCACGCGCGCACTGTTGCCCGAGGGGCGCTGCTTTACCGTGCAACTCGATGTGCGTGACCGGGAACAGTGGAGCGATGCGCTGGGTGCGTTTGCCGATGTGGCGGGCGGGATCGACGTGGTGTTCAACAACGCCGGCATTCCGATCGGCGGCGCGCTGGTCGATCTGACGCCCGAGGAGATCGAACGCACGCTCGATATCAATCTGAAGGGCGTGATCTTTGGCGCGCAGGCGGCTTATCCCTGGCTCAAGGCACGTGCGCCGGGATCGTGCCTGCTGAACACCGCCAGTGCGGCAGGGATCTATGGCGTGCCGGGGGCGACGGTTTATGGCGCGACCAAGTTCGGGGTGCGGGCGATTACCGAATCGCTCGATGGCGAATGGGCCGCCGATGGCATCGTGGTGCGCGACCTGATGCCGGGGTTCATCGAAACACCGCTGCTCGACATTGCGCCCAATCGCAAAACCAACGGGGCGATCCGCCAACAGGTCAAAGCGGCAGGCCTGGAAATCACGCCCGTGGCGGCGGTTGCCAATGCCGCGTGGGACGCGGTGCACGGCCGGCGCCTGCACACGCTGGTCGGCAAAACCGCGCGACAGGTGCAATTTTTTGCGCGATTTCTGCCCGGCCTGATGCGCCGAAACGTGCGCAGTTCCAGGCGTCCGTTGGGTTAAGCGCGCGCTTTATCGCGTTCCTCTCACTGGCTCATTGAAAATTCCATCTGGAAAACCCACACACAACGGGTACGGCCGGGGAATGTCGCCATCCGACGGCGTTACCATGCCACCGGATCAACCCGACTGACCCAAACGGAGCGAACATGGCCATTATTCTTTCCCCGCTGCCCTATGCCGACGACGCGCTTTCGCCGGTTCTTTCTGCGACCACGTTGCAGACCCACCATGGCAAGCATCACCGTACTTATGTCGATCGCACCAACACCGCGATCGAAGGCACCGATCTGGCCGACAAGAGCCTGGAAGACATTGTCGCCGCCGCCATTGCCAGTGCCAACAAGGGCCTGTTCAACAACAGCGCCCAGACCTGGAACCATGGTTTCTACTGGCAAAGCCTCAGCCCCGCGGCACAGGCTCCCGAAGGGGATCTGGCTGCTGCGATCGACGCCGCGTTCGGCTCGTTCGACGCGTTGAAGGCTGAACTGGTCGCGCAAGGCACGGCGCACTTCGCTTCCGGCTGGGTCTGGCTGGTGGCCAAGGACGGCAAGCTGGCGGTCGAGCAGACTCACGACGCGGCGAGCTATGCCGATCTGTCTGGCACTCCGCTGCTGGTCATCGACCTGTGGGAACATGCCTATTACCTCGACCACAAGAACGTGCGCCCGGACTACCTGAAAAAGGTTGTCGAAGGTCACCTGAACTGGGCTTTTGCCGCCGAGAACCTGGCGCGCGGCGCGCTCTGGACTTATCCGGCAGCGTGATCAACCGACCGGCATTTCGGGGGAGCCCCGGAATGCCGGTCAATCTCCGGTGGGTTCGTCATCGTCGACCGGTTCGCGCAGACGCCCGGGCTCGAACAGCGATTCGCCGAACAGGAACCCGACAAGATTGGGCCGGCCGAGATGGTCGACCAGCGCCGACAGCGTCAGCAGGATCGGCACCGACAGCAGCGCGCCCAGCACGCCCCAGATCCATGTGAAAAAGCTGAACGAAATGAGGATCGCCACCGGGTTGAGCGTAAACCGCGCGCCCAGGATTGCCGGCGTCACCACATTCGCCTCGACCGCATGAAGCGCAAGGAACGACAGCGCCGGGATCAGCCCCACCGGCACCGTGGTGGCCGTGCCGAGACCGACGAGGGCAAGTAACCCGACCATCGTCAACGGCCCCATATAGGGCAGGAAATTGAGCACGAAGGCGAGGCCGCCCCACATCACCGGCGCGGTAAAGCCGTAATAGCGCGCGCCGGCATAGACGATCAGCCCGATGCCGGCATTGATCTGGGCGACTGTCAGGATATAGCTCGCGACTCGGTCCTGAACGTCGCGCATGACCCGGGCGATCCGCACCGACGAGGAAAAGTTGGCGCGTTCGACCAGCAGCCGCCGGCGCATGCGGATGCGCTGTTCGATCATGAAAAAGGTCATCAGGATCGTCAGCAGCACTTCGAGCAGAACGCTGGGCGTGGCGAGCGCCAGTTGTTCGATCACCGATGGTTCGGCCAGCGCGACAACCCGCGTCGGTGGACCGATCAGCGGGCCGCCGATATGGCCCATCTGGCGGTTGAATTCCCCGATCCAGGCAAAGTTTTCGCGCAACTGGGCAAACCGCCGGGCGATTTCGCGCGCCATCGCCGGAACCTGGTCCACCATGTCGAACGCGGGTTGCAGGATCAGCGCAAGCGCGACGATGATCACCCCGATCATCACCAGGATCGCCATGAACGATGCCAGCGTGTTGGGTATGCCGATCCGCGTCAGCCGATCGGCCAGCGGGGACAGCACGATCGACAGTACCAGCGCAGTGACCGGCGGCTGGACGACGACTGCGCCCAGCGTCAGTATGAACGGCAGCGCCAGCACCACGCCGGCCATCAGCAACAGCACGATCGTCGATTGCAGGCGCACCTGTTGCCGGCGCAGAGCCGCATCGGGCAAACTTTCTCCGATCGGCGCGTCGATCGCCGGACCGGCCGGGGCGAAAGGAACGGCTGTAGTCCCGGTAGGAGCCGGTTCGGGCAGGGATGAAGCGGACATCACCCTTATCTGGCCGTGTCGTTTCGCCGAGGCAAGGGGGCAACGCGCTGACGGCAAAATGCCAACGCGGGAACCCGGACCAGCGGGTTAACAGCCGTGTCCGGACGAGGCCAAGCCGTTGGGCAAAACTGCCACAAAAGGCCGGAAATCATGGTATTCATAAATGATTATCGGCATTTTAACCCATCCTTGACCGTGCTCGTTTGCCGATTGCCAAGCCGTTTGGCGCATAATCCGAAACAGGCCGGTAAAGCCGGCACTCTGTCATGACCGACTGAGCCCTCGGGTCGCTCCTTGGGCGACGGGGACGCGCAAGGTGGTGCCATCCAGCCGCCTTGCGCGTTTCGCCCTTGCGCTGTGCGGGCAGGCGGGGCGGTACACATCGTATTCTATGCTGGATCGATAATCGCGCGGGTCCATTCAGTTGTGGCCATAACACGATTGCCTGCCGCCGTTCGAAGAAAACGGTTCGACCGCTGCTTCTGTCGCGACGGGTGCGCCCGGATTCCCGGCCGGGACCCGGAACGTAAACGTATTGCCCGACACGCCCGCCACGGTGTGTATTCCGAGAAGATAGTTTGTGCCGGCGGTCACTTTGGAACTGTGGATGGTAAACCGGCTGCCGACGCCAAATCCGGGCGGCAGCGCGGCATTCGACAAGCGGACAGTCACCATGCCCGTTGCGGAATTGTAATTGATCCCGTTTTCGGCCTGCGTGTTGCTTTTGGTGCCAGGCACATACGGAACGATCGAATAGAAGTCCGGCAGATTGACGTAAGGATCGGACGGGTCGAGCAAGTTGACATTGTTGGCGATCGTCACTCCGTCCGAGGGGTCTTCCTGCATCTGCGGCCAGCAATAGAATGCGCCAGTGGGGTCGACATAATTGTCGGTGATCGAGAATGCGCCGGTGGCGTTGTAGGCAAATTCCACCAGCGCCGAGGTCGAACGGTGCGTCAGGCCGGGCGTAAGGTCGTTCACCATGACATTGTGATCAATGCTGCCGGTAAACTGCACGAGCGGAATACCATTGTTCGCGTACGCGCCCCCCGTCGAAACGTAAAAGAACGCCGTGTTGGCATCGCCGGCGGTCGAGGGCGTCATGAGAAACGTGTTATAGCTGATCCTGATGTCCGTCGCCTGCCCTTTTGCACCGATGGTGTAGTACGGGCTGACCATCGGACCGGACATGTTGCCCGGCGCCTGGTTGAGCGTCCATGTGGTTCCGGCGCCCGATACGATGTATGTCGGGGACGGGATCGACAGGCCGGAACCGGTCGCCGCCGTCACATATTGCCCCACCGCCAGCGTGCCGGCCAGGCCCGAAACGGACAATGTCTTTCCGCTGATGGTGCCGGTAAAAGTCGCGCCGGCAAGCGATCCGTTGTGGATCGTGAACTCTCCGTGGTTCCCGGCTCCAATGCCGACCGGATAGCTGCCGCTGCCTGCATAGGTCCAGTCGCCATAGTTGGTCGCGCTGGCGAAGGTCAGCGTGTTGGGACCGGTTGCCATCGTGGTCAGGTCACGACTCCAGCCTGCCGGAAACCCGGGCGCGCCACCGCCGGAAAAGACGATGGCATAATGGCTGCCCACCGGTACGCCATGCGGCGCGACAGTCGTTATCGTTTCGGTTGTGCCACCGGTGTTGACGATTGATGCAATCTGAATGTGCGGCCCGATCGTATAGGTCATGCCCTCGATATAATTGTTGGTGATGATCTGGCTGGCGCCGAAATTGGCGTAAACCGGATTGGCAAACCGGCTGGCGATATGGATGAAGGCATTGTCCTGCACCCACATCGTGCCGATGCCGCCGAAGTTCATCACGTTGGATTGAAACGGTGCAACGCCCACCGTTGCGCCCCGGGCAAAGCCGCTATTCGGGCCGACCGCATAGCTGGTTGCATTGAAGCTGGCGCTGCACAGCGCGGTTTCCAGCGGGCTGGCCAGACTGTCGCCACCGCAGCCATAGACGGTGTTGTTGTAGAACCCGAGCGTGTTGGTCTTCCCCGCGCTAAGGCCGATGTTTATCATCACGGCAGAGCTTGGCGAGTTCGGCCCCGCCTGGTTGCTGCCCACGCCGATCTCGCCCCAGATGTTGCATTTCGGCCCGTTCACAAACAGCGAGTTGCGAAAGATGATCGACGCGGTCGTGGGGCCGTTCTGCGCTGCGCCCGCGCCCCAATTGGCCCCCGTGATATAGATCGGCACGCAACCGTAGCCGGTCCTGGAGTTCCAGCCAAAGTTGTAACCGTCAAAGATCAGCGGGTGGCGCGAACCGCCCTGATGCGTGCAATAAATGCCCGGCCCGTCATTGGGAAAGGGAAATGGATTGCTGGTACCCCCTGCCGCCACACCACGCGGAACTGCCGCATTCGAGGCAACAAAGGTGCAACTGGTTCCCGCACCGTCCGGATTGGCCAACGGGTCGGTGGCAATCCGTGCCGGGTCCTTGAGATTGGGCTGACCGGACAAGTTGGACAGCGTAGGCGCCAGTGGTTGGGGCAAGCCCACCGCGTAGTCGACGCCTGCAACCTTCCATGGCGGGCGCGTTGGATAGGCGTCGGGCTGATGGCTGACGGTCGCTGTCCACGGGACAAAGAACGTGGACCCTGCGGGGTATGCCGTCCGGGCAGAGCCTTTGGTCGCATAGCCCCGAAAGAAATCGGGCACCTTGAACGATCCGCCGGCCAGGCAACCGTCGCCGGCGCCGATTGGGCCGGCGCAAGGCGTGTTGCCGCGCAGGGCCGGCGCAAAGTGCAACCCGGTTGCGGTCAATACAATCAGCAGCGTCAGAATTGAGATCAAAGACCGCCACGGCAACCGGACTCGCACTTTGTATTTCATCGACCGATGATGCACCGGAGGGACTCTTGCGTAAACCCCCTATTCGGCGCAGCGATGGATCTGTCCGGGTTTGTCGGGCGCCGGTCGGAAACAGGCCAGGGTGCAGGCCCCTTTGTTGCCGGCTGCGAAGAGATCCGGGGCTGCGGCGTCATTTCGATCCGGCCAGCCGCCATTCCGGGCCAGTGGACAAATTGTCCCGAACTTCAAAGAGAACGCCACGCGAACCGGACTGGTAACGGGCGTGTGCCGGGGCAGCCGATGTCGGCGCAGATGAGTATCGCACGGGTCACCGCGATGCTACGGGGTCAATCCGAACCCTTGCGCGGTTGATTTTTGTTGCAAAGCAGCATCCATTCTGGAAAGACAAGGCGCGTGGGCTTGTGATTACGTTCTGTTTTGCATGAGCAGGTTTGGCAAGCAACGGGTGCCGGGCAATTCGATTACCATTACCAGATACATTTGGTGCTCGGGATGCGCTACTGGTCATAAGTGCCGGTTTTCGCAATAAGACTTCGCAATTTATTTGAATTGTGGTTAATGCTATGGCTGGCTTGTGAACTGTCATCGATCAGGCCGCCGCCCATGCGCGATTAGGAGATTGACGGGATGGTCGATGCGGGGGACGTGCCGGTATTCATTCTTGCCGGGGGGTTGGGTACGCGCTTGAAGGAGCAGACCGAATTCAGGCCAAAGCCGATGATTGAAATTGGTGGCCGACCCATACTGTGGCATATCATGAAGTATTACAGTCGCTTTGGATTTCGTCGGTTTGTCATTTGCACGGGATTTAAATCTGAAGTCGTCAAAGGATATTTTCTTAACTATCATTCGATGAATTCAGACTTTACCGTGAAGCTCGGCAGCCAGGACATTACCTATCATGGTTCTCACCATGCGGAGGACTGGGAAGTCACTGTGGCGTATACGGGCGAGCTGACGATGACCGGTGGTCGAATCGGTCGTGCGCTCTCCAAATATCTTGGCGATGCAGAACATTTCGCCGTCACATATGGCGACGGATTGACCAATGTGGATCTGGGCAAGGAATTTGCGTTCCATTGCTCGCACGACAAGATCGGCACTGTGCTGGCCATCAATCCGCCATCGCGGTTCGGCGACATCGCCACCGATGGGGACATCATCACGAATTTCTCTGAAAAGCCTGAATTGGTCCATTCGTGGATCAATGGTGGCTATTTCTTTTTCAAGCGGGATTTTTCGAAGTATGTCGATACTTCAGAGGATCTGGTGTTGGAAAAAGCGCCATTGATGACGCTCGCCAATGATCGCGAGCTGGCGATATTCCGCCATTCCGATTTCTGGTTCTGCATGGACACGCAGCGCGACCATGACGAACTGCAGCAGCTTTGGCAAAGCGGCGCTGCGCCGTGGGTTGCCCGATCCTAAATCGCCGAATATTCAAGTCTGCTCATTTGATCGAGTAATTGCATGACCAATCCTATTCTTGTCGAGGATCTCGAAGCCATTCATGTGGCGCTGGGGGCGGGTGACCGCTTCCGCGGCGGCAGCGTTGTCATGACGGGATGCGCCGGCTTTCTCGGGTTTTACCTTGTGAACTATCTCGTTCGCTATGCGGAGGCGCTGGGCATCGAGAAAGTCATCGGGCTCGATACGTTCCTGCTCGACAAACCCGCATGGATGGTCGAGCTGGCACGCGACTATCCCGGAACATTCGAATTCCACAGCTTCGATATTTCATCGGGTGATCTGGCCGCCGTTCCGGGGGTGCTTGACGCGCGCTTCATGATCCACGGCGCATCGATCGCATCGCCCACGTTCTACCGGCGCTTTCCGGTCGAAACGATCGATGGAAACATCTGGGGTCTGCGGAGAATTCTCGACGCCTATTGCGGTCGGGAAAGCCTTGAAGGCCTGCTTTTTTTCTCTTCGAGCGAAATCTATGGCGATCCACCGGCCGATTGCATCCCGACCGAGGAGGAATATCGCGGCAATGTATCGTGCCACGGTCCGCGCGCCTGCTATGACGAAAGCAAGCGTTTTGGTGAAACGCTCTGCTGGGTCTACGCCCGGCAATATGGCATGCCGATCGTGGTTGCCCGGCCGTTCAACAACTATGGCCCGGGGATGCGGATCGAGGACAAGCGGCTGCCCGCCGACTTTGCCAAGTGCCTGCTTGAGGACCGCGATATTGTCATCCTGTCCAATGGCAGTCCGACTCGCACCTTCTGCTATGTCAGCGATGCGGTAACCGGATATCTCAAATGTCTGCTCCACGGCCGTTATGATTATTTCAACATCGGCATAGAGACCCCGGAAACCAGCGTGCGCGGTTTGGCGACGTTGTACCAGGAATCGGGCAAGGCGCTGTTCGGCTATACCGGCAAAGTGATCTTTGAAGCGAGCGATGACCCCGAATACATGACCGACAATCCAAATCGACGTTGTCCGGTCATCACCAAGGCGCGAACCATTCTGGGCTATGATCCGCAGGTTTCGGTTGATGAGGGCGTTGGACGCTATCTCCGTTTCCTCCAGCACGAGAGGGCTTGATCGATGCGGCTTGCGGTTGTGGGGACCGGCTACGTCGGTCTGGTCTCGGGGGTTTGCCTCGCCGCGCGGGGGCACGATGTGACATGCGTCGACATCAACCCGTCCATTGTCGAACGGCTCAATCGCGCCGAACCGACGATCTATGAAAAGGGACTGCCCGAACTCTTGCACGAAGTTCACGAGGCAGGGCGGTTTCGCGCGACGACCGACCTTGTCTCTGCTCTTGACGGATCGGACCTTGTGCTGATTTCGGTGGGAACGCCGTCAGAGGCCGGAAAGATCGATCTTGCGTATGTCCTTGCGACGGCGCGGCAGATCGGCGCCTACATCGCCGACCACGACCGGCATATTTCGGTGGTGGTCAAGTCGACCGTGGTCCCGGGAACGACGGACACCGCCGTGCGCGAGGCGATCGAACAGGCGTCGGGAAAGCGGCTCGGCGCGTTCGGCCTCGGCATGAATCCCGAATTTCTTCGCGAGGGCGAGGCGATCGAGGATTTTGCCATGCCCGACCGGATCGTGCTGGGCCACGAGGATGAAAAGACGCTGGAACGGCTCGAAGAGCTTTATGCCCCGTGGGACGTGGACAAAGTCCGGGTCAACACGCGGACGGCAGAACTGATCAAGTACGCCAACAATGCCCTGCTGGCGACGCAGATCTCTGCGATCAATGAAATTGCCAACCTGTCCGCCGCGCTTGGCGGGATAGACATTCTCGACGTGGCCAAAGGGGTGCACCTCGACAAACGCTGGGCGCCGTTGACCGAAGCCGGGCGGATTTCGCCCGCCATTCTGACCTACCTCGTTCCCGGCTGCGGATTTGGCGGCAGTTGCTTTCCCAAAGACGTACAGGCCCTGCGCACCCAGGGCGTCGAACTTGGTCTGCCGATGAACATGCTGAATGCCGTGCTCGACGTGAACGACGTACAGCCATTGCAGGTCACCGACATCATCGAACGCGCGGCCGGGCCGATTGCGGGCAAATCGGTTCTGGTGCTCGGGCTGGCGTTCAAGCCGGGCACCGACGATGTGCGCGAAAGCGCCTCGTTGAAGATTGTGCGGTCGTTGCTTGACAAAGGCGCACGAGTATCCGCGCACGATCCGATCGCCGTCGATCATTTCGCCCGCGCCTTTGGCGATGACATCGATCAGGTGACCTTTGTCGATGACTGGGAGGGCATTGCCCGCGAGGCGGCGATTGTCATTGTTGCGACCGCCTGGCCTGACTATCAGCCGCTCGCGCAGCTTGGTCTGGACGACACGATCGTCTTTGACGCAAGGCGGGCATTCCGTCCGGACCAGTTCGATCTGGCCAGGTACATGACCATCGGTCGGCGGGTGGCATGACGCGATGAAATACCAGGCTACCGACGTCGACGGCGCCTTTGTCGTTTCGCTTGAACCGCGCGGGGACGAACGCGGCTTTTTCGCGCGTGTTTTCTGCGCCGAGGAATTTGCCGGGCAAGGACTTGACGGCGGCATTGCCCAGATCAACACCTCGCTGAGCGTGCACGCGGGAACCCTTCGCGGCATGCATTACCAGATCGCACCGCATGGCGAGGCAAAGCTTGTCCGGTGCATTCGCGGTTCGGCGTTCGACGTGGTGCTTGACTTGCGCCGATCCTCGCCGACGTATGGCCGCTGGTCGGGTGCACTGCTCACGGCCGAAAACCGTCAGATGATGTTCGTGCCAAAGGGATGCGCGCACGGGTTCCTGACGCTGGAAGATCACACTGAAATGTTCTATAGCGCCAGCGCACCTTATGTCGGCAGCGCAGAGCGTGTGGTCCGTTGGAACGATCCCCGTTTCGCGATCGACTGGCCACGGAACCCGGCGGTCCTTTCACCCAAGGATGAAAGTGCCGCTGATTTTGATCTGAATCTGATGGACCCGGGGTACTGATTTCATGCGTATCCTGCTGACTGGTGCGAGTTCATTCACCGGTGCCCATTTCGCGCAAGCCCTCGCACATGCCGGACATCAGGTGACCGGCACGTTCCGGGGTGCCCGCGATTCGTATCAGGGGCTGCGCCTTTCCCGGATCGAACAGCTTGCCGGCGTTGTCGATATGGTGTGGGATACCAGTTTTGGCGATGACAGCTTTGTCGATCTCATAACCGCATCACACTTTGATGTGTTGTGTCACCATGGCGCAGAAATGACCGACTATCGCAGTTGGGACTATGACGCGCTTGCGGCAAGTGCGTCAAACACGCGCGGCGCGCGCAATGTGCTGCGGCAACTGGTTGAGCGCGGCGGACGTGCGCTGGTGGTCACCGGCAGCGTGTTTGAACCGTTCGAAGGGATCGGCGATCCGCTCCAGCGCGCTTTCAACCCCTATGGCCTCGCAAAGCACATCAGCCATGAACTGCTTCGACTGGAGGCAGAGCGCCTTGATCTGAGACTGGCCAAGTTCGTCATCCCCAACCCCTTCGGCCCGGGCGAGGAGTTTCGCTTTACGTCCTTTCTCGCCCGCGAATGGGCTGCGGGGAAGGCACCCACGGTCAACACGCCAGACTATATTCGCGACAACATCCATGTTTCGCTGCTCGCCGCCAGTTATGTTGATCTTGTCGCGCGCATCCCTGCGGCGACGGGCCAGCTTCGCTCGACCCCGAGCGGCTATGTCGAAAGTCAGGGGGCATTCGCGCATCGGCTCGCGCGGGAACTGCAGCCCCGACTTGGCTGGTCGTGCGCCGTCAATCTCGCCAGGCAGACCGATTTTGCCGAACCGTTGATGCGAACGAACCAGACGTCTGCGGCACACGCCTATCCGGCATGGTCCGAATCCGATGCGTGGGACGCCCTTGCCAACTATTACCGGGCCACGTTCGCGTGATCGGCTTAGGCGTCGGGACGGCGCTCTGCTCGGCGTGACCGGCACTCCACGCGGGGAGGCGGCGACGCCGGCAAAGGGAGTATGCGAGCCTTGATACCAGATCGCCGTGCCCGTCACCGCCTGCCGCGCTCTGGACAAGTCTCGCGGCCCGTACCGCCGGTCGCTTTTGAATGGCGTGGCTGGTTGATCGCTGAAGGCGTGGCCATCGTGGCGATGTTGGCGCTGGGCGGCGGCAGCAGCCAGACTCCGCTGACGCGGACGTGCGCGGAACTGATCGGACTGGGCCTGCTTGCCGGCCCGATGGTGCGGGCGCAATGGGGCGCGGTGATTCGCGCCGATCGTCTGCTGGTCTGTCTGCTGGCGGCGTTGTTTGTCCTGCTGATTGTGCAACTCGTGCCGCTGTCTCCCCACATGTGGACAGGCGTGCGGGCACGCGCGCCATTTCTCGCCGGCGACGTGCTGATGTTCGGCCACCCCGTCCTGCGGCCACTGTCACTGGACCCCGATGAAACGGTGGCATCGGCGCTTTTCATGGTGCCCGGGCTGGCGTTGTGGCTGCGGTTGCGAGCGGATGCGGATTTTGCCGAGCGAGCGATTGTCGCCTTTCTGGTTTTCCTCGGTCTCTCGCTGACGCTGGCGGCGGTGCAGGCGGCCTCCGGCCCGGGAGAATACCATCTTTATCTCAACACCCATTCGGCACTTCCGACAGGATTCTTCGCCAACCGCAACCACCAGGCGATTGCGATGGATTGCGGGATCGTCCTGGCCGCCATGCTCGAACGGCGATGGAAGCAAACGAATCGATTCGAATTCGCGGCAGGATGGCTGTTCGCCTGTGCCACGCTGCTGTTCACAATGGGTGCGTTGCTGACCGGCTCGCGGGCAGGGGTAGCGCTGCTTGTGCCTTCGCTGATCGCCGGCATCCTGCTGGCGCGTGGTACCGGCCGGCGTGGCAGGATCGAACTGGCGGTATGCCTGGTGCTGATGGGATTGGGCGCAATCGTGCTGGTGGTCCATCCGGGCGGGCAACTGGGTGCGATCGCCAATCGCAGTTATGCAATCGAGGATAACCGCTACCTCTATTGGCCGGTCGCGATACAGATGATGAAGCAATACGCGCCATGGGGCGTTGGCTTCGGCGTCTTTCCGCATGCCTATGAAGTAACGGAACCACGCGCGCTGCTGGCGCCGCTGTGGTTGAACCATGCGCACAACGACTGGCTGGAATACCTTGTTGAAGCCGGCCTGCCGGGGGGCGTGCTCGCGCTGGCTTTTCTTGGCTGGCTGATGACGCGCCTGATCGGCACCCGCCGTGCGGGAAGCGCGGCGCCGTTGGTCACGGGCGCTGGCGTCGTGATCCTGCTGCTGCTGGCCCATTCTGCCTATGATTATCCGCTGCGCACGATCGCGCTGTCATCGCTGTTCGCGTTGATGCTGGGGCTGATGGTGCGTCCTGTCCCGGTTCTCGCACCGAAAGAGCCTTTGCGTATACGCAGATATGTCGTCGGATTCGGCCTCGGTGCGGTGGCGGTGGCGATGATCGCGGAATGCATCGGCTTTGCCGCAGCGTCGTCCGCCACGCCGTTGCTCGGCGCCGCCATGCCGATGGCCAATACGCGTGCCAAGGCGATCGGCGCGCTGGACCTGGCGGTTGCACATGGCCCGGCGAACCGGATTTCCGGTCTGGCCTTGCAGGCCGGCGCGCAAAGTCCGATCTCGGAAGCAGCCTTTGCCGCTCTTGCCATGGTATCGACCGATCCGTCGCGGACCGATGCCCTGTTTGCGCAGGCGCATCTGCTTTCCCGTCACGATCCGATATTGCTTGCGACGCTGTTCGAGCGCGCGCGCACGCGCCATGATCCATCAGTGGAACTCAGCGCCTTCGACGAATTGGCTCGCCAGCAGATGGACACCCGGGCGCAGGATGTGGAACTCGGTCGTGACCTGTCCGACACACGGCTGCGCGCACTGGTTGCCGAAAGTCTGGCGCATGGCGCGCGTTGGCGCGGCCATTTTCTGGAATCCGCCAGTTCCGACAAACCGGCACTGGATAATCTTGTCCCGCTGGTGCGCGATCTGATGACGGGCCCGGTACCGCCAACGCGGGACGAACTGGCGCCCTTGATCAGCACTCTGCTCAACGGACCCGTTCGCGACCCGGTCAGGGCCTGGCAATTGTGGCGGGGGTTGTCACCGCGTTCCGATCCACTGGACTGGGATATCCAGGGGGCCGACCATGCCGTCCTGCCGTTCGACTGGACGTTGCCAGGACGCTCTGCGGCGGGTGACAGAGGCTCCATCCTCTACGACAATGGCGATGGAAATGCACCGATCATAGCGAGCAAGCTGATCGTGCTGTCGGCGGGCGCCTATCGGTTCAGCGCAATGGGCGATGCGCAAGGGATCATTCTCCAGCTCGAATGCAACGGAGTGAAAAGCGATGCGGGCAACGGTGAACTGGTGACCGTTCCCGTTGATTGTGCGATGGCGCATATCGCGTTGAAGATGCCTGCCCAGGCAGGGACACTCGGCGCTGTTCGCTTGCGCCGGGTAGACACAGCCAATCCGCCACAAGTCCACCTTGAGAGAAAAAATCATTCTTAAACAAAGACTTATGTAACGAAGTGAAGCTGAAGTGCCTTCAGTTAAACTTCGTCACCCGGATCAAGGTCCGGGGTGACGAGGTTCAATTGATCGAACGTCGAAACCACCACAACAGGATGAGTGCGATCAGCAGGGTTTTGCCGCCTGTCGCACTTGGCCTGGGCCGACGGTCATCAGACTGGAACTTTGCCGGTTCATATCGAATCGGACGATCCGTGGTCCCTTCATGACGTTGCAGGTTGCACTGCAACAGAAAGTTTGGTTGGCTCAAATTCAGCCGGAACAAGGGCTGCCGCTTTGCTTGACCCATGCTGACGGGCTTGATATCACATGAATAGTGCCGTGATCTTTGACGCGGGCGGGCCTATTTGTGTTTTTTGACGGGTGTTTTTCGTTTTCTCTTGAGGATGGATTGGGGCTGGCGTGGACTTGACGAAGCGGACTCTGATAGTTCTGGTCAATCGCAACAACAGAGTCGACACCGTTGGGTGCCTTGAGAGCCTTCGCCGTTGTGAAGGGAACTTTGACGTTATCATTGCCGACAACGGTTCGACCGATGGTTCGCTCGAGGCGATCAGGGACTGGGCCGAAGGCAAGCTGACAGTCGACACATCGGCCTTGGCCTGGGCGGGGATTCGCGACCATCCGGTGACGCAGCCTGCCATCAGTTATGGCATCTTCCAGAACGAGCAGGCCGCGATCGACGATCGAACGGAGCGTTGGCTGACGGTCGCCTCGACCGGTGGGTCGCGCGGATTTCCAGCGGGCAACAACCTTGGCCTGCGGTATGGTTTGACGCGCGACTACGCCTATTTCTGGGTGCTCAACAATGACACCGTGGTTGATCCGGCGGCGCTTGTGCGGCTCGTCGAACGGATGGAAAGCGAACCCGCGATCGGAATCTGTGGATCGACACTGGTATTTTATCATCGTCCGACCATTGTTCAGGCCTATGGAGGCAGCCGCTACCATCCCCGCGCAGCGTCATCGAACACCGTTGGCCTGGACTCGCCGCTTGTCCTTCCACCGCCCGACCAGTTTGCGCAATTTGACTATGTGGTGGGTGCGGCAATGTTCGTATCTCGCGCTTTTATCGAGAAAATCGGGCTGATGAATGCCGAAGTCTATCTTTATTTTGAGGAGATGGACTGGACATTGCGCATGCAGCCGCATTTCAGGAACGGGTACGAGCCTGACAGTATCGTTTATCATAAGGCCGGTGGAACCATGGGCGGCGGCTTCAAAAGAGCCTCACGACACCGGATTTATTATTTGACCGTTAACCGCGTGCTGTTCACCCGCAAGCATTTCCCGCAACACCTTGTCACAGTCGTGCTGGCGATTTTGGCGCAGGCCGCCAAGAATGCCTTGTATGGTCGGCTGGACATCAGTTGGTGGACGTTAAAGTATCTGGTATTTGCGCTTACCAAGGCCAAATATCCGCTGGGTGCGATCCCGTGATGCCGCGCAAAGAGCGCGTATTTCAGTAGCATGGGTGACCGCTGTTGGTGATTAAAACCGCTTGAGCATCGTAAGATTTTCTGTTTACCTTTGCCAGAAAAATACTTGTTCGCACCCTTGCTTCCACCGACTTATCGGCAAGGGCGGCTGAACCAAAAGATCATGCTGTCGTTAAACAATTTCCGGCCGGGCTCTCGGAGCAGAAATTTGGATAATGCTGAATGAAAATCAACACGCTTGAAGCGGGTCGCGGGTTGGCAGCGCTTACTGTGGTACTCTTCCATATGAATGCAGCCATCACATACGAGCCGTTGCCGACATTTCAGTGGCTTGCTCCGCTTCTTCACGGTGTCGATTTTTTCTTTGTCATTTCCGGGTTCATTATTTTTTTCGTACATCGCGATGATATTGGTGACGCCGAAAAGGCGAGGGCGTTTGTCGTTAAGCGTTTCATCAGATTATATCCAACGCTTTGGATCGTTGTGCCTATATTCATCCCACATTTCCCAGATGGGAATGGAATCCCAGATGGGAATGGAAAAATCTGGCAATTCTGGCAGTATAGTTTAGCAATATCAGCATGCTGGGCGGTCTTGGGGGGTGATTTTATGACGCACCCGGCGGGTGAAACGGAAGCGGGTGATTTGCGGGTCGATTTTGACCGCCGGCTGAGGTCGGAGTTTCAGGGTTCGCGGATCACTTCGGATGCCGGCTTGCTGGCCTTTCGCGAACTTGACGATGCACTGGGCCTGACAGGGATTGCCGGGGAGATATTGGCCGACAGCAGGACGGGCTGGAATAGCAGGCACAGCTTGATGGCGCACTTCCGGCAATCAGTCTTCGGGCGGCTCGCAGGCTACGAGGACGTCAACGACGCCGACCGGCTCGGCGCTGACCCGGCGATGTGCTGGATCGTGGGTGGGCAGTCCGTGACGGGACAGGCTGCATCGACCAGTCAGATGGGGCGGTTCGAGACCGAGGTTCTGGCCAAAGAAGCCAATGTCACGGCGCTCGCCGATCTGTCGGGCCGGTGGATCGACGTGGTGCATGCCTGCCGCCCGACCAATGTCGTGGTGCTCGACATGGACAGCAGCGTCAGTCCCACGCATGGCGAGCAGGGACGCACAGTCTACAACGGCCACTTCGGCTGCATCCGCTATCACCCGCTCTTTGTGTTCAACCAGTTCGGCGATCTGGAGCGATGTTCACTGCGCTTCGGCAACGTCCACAGCGCCGATGGCTGGCGCGATGTGTTGGAGCCGGTGGTGGCGCGTTATCGCGGGGGCCCCAAGCGGCGGTTCTTCCGGGGCGATGCCGCCTTCGCGCTGCCCGGTCTGTATGACTTCCTGGAGGCCGAGGGCTACAACTACGCCATCCGCCTCAAGGCCAACCCGACGCTTCAGCGCCATATTGCCAATCTGCTCAAACGCCCGGTGGGGCGACCGCCGAGCCATGTTCGGCGGCTCTATGCCAGCTTCCGTTATCAGGCTGGATCATGGAGCCGGAAACGGCGGGTGGTCGCCAAGGTTGAATGGCACCCGGGCGAGCTTTGTCCGCGCGTCGGATTTATCGTCACCAATCTCGCGCGCGGTGCCGACCGGGTCGTGGTGTTCTACAACCAGCGCGGCACGGCGGAGCAGTACATCAAGGAGGGCAAGAACGCGGTCAAATGGACCCGCCTGTCGTGCCGCACCATGCGGGGCAACGCAGTTGCGGCTCCAGCTTCATGCGTTTGCCCACAACCTTGCCAACTTCCTGGGCACTCTCGCGCTTCCGCAAGAGGTGCAGCACTGGTCGCTGACAATTATCCGCGACAAACTCGTGAAGATTGGCGCGAAGCTGGTCAGCGATGCCCGATATGCCGTCTCCCAGATGGCCGAGGTAGCGGTGCCCCGAGACCTGTTCCGCCGTATCCTTGCCAACATCGCGGATCTGCGATGTCGAGCAACGGGGCCATGCTGACAGCAAGCTCTGAGCCCTGCTTCGGCACCGACAGGAAAGTTGCGTCCGGCTTCCGTGAAAATCACGTTTTCTGCGTGGGTCGAGCAAACCTATGTCCAGATTGGAACGTCACGGAGCGGCTGAAAGCGCCAGACCGCGAAAATCCGGTTGCGCAATGCCGTCCCACACGGCAATCTCGCCCTCAATCGGGTTTATCTAGGGGGCCATCTGGGAAATGTCGGTATAGCCAGCCAATGCACCACCGAGTGAATGGCCAGTCAAGATCGCTTGCGGGTAGACCGTCACCCCGCCAGTTGCGGGAAAAACGCTTGCATAGAACTGCGCTGCGAGCGCCGCTTGCGAGTTGGTGCCAATGCCGTCAAAAAGTGACCAGCCATTGAGCAGATCGTTTTAAGTAGTGTTCGCGGCGCACGGTGATGGGACTGTCAATCAATTTAGTGTGCTGACGTCCGCCGTCTTACGTCTATTTCGAGGAACCGCAGCATGTTTCAGTTCGAGGATTTGGCGCCTACGAATCCATCAACGCCCGTGCCGCCACCGACCGACACGTCGTCGCTGTTGTCGCACCGCGCGTTCCTGGCCTGGGGCGAACACTGCGTCGAATGCGCCATGCCCGCCTGTTACCAGACCTGCGACTTGTTCGACGAAACCCCGGGCAAGAAATGCCGCCGGTTTGTCGACGGCGTGGTGCCCAGCCGCAGCATCGGCGGTATCCCCGGCGGCGAAATCCGCTTTCGCAAATGGGGCAAACTGGAGACCCAGGGCAATGCCACGATGCTGCCGACCAGCCGTATCGACCTTTATGAACGCGTGTTGAGCCGCGCCTCGGCGCCGTTTGCGCAGGCCGGCCGGATGATCCACCGGATGGGCGGCAAGCAACGCTGGCTGACCATCGAGGGGGCGCTGCACAAGCGCATGAACACGCGCCTGCAGGCCAATCCCGGCGTGCTGCGCCCCGACGTGTTCCTGGCCGAGATCACCAACCCCACCGCCACGCCGACGTCGCTGATACTGACCGCCTATATCGACAAGCGGCGCATGACGCGCAGCGTGCGGTCCGACCAGTTGCCCGCGCCCGCCGTGCTGCGCATCGACGTCCCGCCGGGCTTTTCGCGCCACATGTTCGATGTCGATGCGATGGTGCCGATTTTCTCGTCGGGCCTGCCGTTCAATCTGTCGGTCGTGCCCGAAGACGGCGATGCACCGGTGCACCTGGTGTTTCACCGGCTCGATCTGGGCATCCGCGCCAGTGCCAGGGCCACCGACACCGGCCCCGGTGTTGCTGTCGGCGCCCCGGCCAAGGCGGCCAAGCTGGTGATCTTCGACCTCGACAACACGCTGTGGCGCGGTGTCCTGCTCGAAGGCGAGGTGCAGCCGCTGCCCGGTCTGGTCGATCTGTTCCGCGCGCTCGACGAACGCGGCATCCTGATTTCGGTGGCCAGCAAGAACGCGCGCGAGGATGCGTTGGCCAAGCTGACCGAACTGGGCCTTGAGGACTATCTGCTGTTCCCGCAGATCGGCTGGGGCGCAAAATCGGAAAGCGTGCGCCGGATCATCGAGGCAATCGACATCGGTGCCGACACGGTGATCTTTGTCGACGACAACCCGTTCGAACGCGCCGAAGTGGCGGGCGCGGTGGCCGGGGTCGAAGTCCTTCCCGAAACCGCGATCCCCGGCCTTGCCGCGCTGCCACGCCTGCAGGGCGCGACCACGCCCGAATCGCGGGCACGCCGGGCGATGTACAAGCAGGCGATCGAGCGCGAGACGGCAGCGGGCGCCTTTGGCGACGACTATCTGGCGTTCCTGCGCTCGTGCGGCATCACCGTCACCATCCGGCGCGATCGGCCCGACGATTTCGACCGCATCGCCGAACTGGTGCAGCGCACCAACCAGTTGAATTTTTCCGGCCGCAAATACGCGCGCGAGGAAACCGCGGCGATCCTGTCCGATCCGGCGCAGGAACGCCACGTGATCGAATGCGCCGACCGCTTCGGCAGTTATGGCAATGTCGGGTTCTGCCTGACGCACCGCGAACCCGATGGCGCCACCGATGTGCTGATCGTCGAGGATTTCATGCTGTCGTGCCGGGTGCAGGGCAAATTCGTCGAACAGGCGCTGCTGTGGTGCCTGGCCGAAAACGGACCACGCCCAGTCAACCGCATCCGCGTGACGTTCCGCCAGACCGAGCGCAATAAGGCCGCGCAGATGGTGCTGGAAAAGCTCGGCTTCGCGTTTAATGCCGCGCAGGACGCCTATGAACGCGCCTATATCCCCGACGCGCTGCTGGTCGATTTCATGACCATCGTCACCGACCAATTCGAGGCCGCCGCCACGGTCGGGTGAGTGCGGGTCGGCCCGATCAGCGCCTCACCGCCGTATAGGCCAGCCCGATCGTCTCGACCGAATCGCGCGGATAGATGTTGCGCAGATCGACCAGCACCGGTTCGCGCAGCAAGGCCTCGACCCGACGCAAGTCGAGCGCACGGAATTCATCCCATTCGGTGGCGATCACCAGCGCATCGGCCCCGGTCATCGCGACATAGGCGTCATCGAAATAGGCAACATCGTGCAGCACCAGCCGGGTAATTACCCAGTGCGCCGGGAGACCGGCAAGGAATAGAAGGTGAAAGTCCATTACGATGAAGGAATAGCAACCCACATCGACCCCGAGCCGTGCGTTGGGATCCGTGAGGATGTCAGCGAA
>Ga0116227_10006912_pt1 | contig 22588 bp, 16 predicted proteins | sample S1TSphgellanicum_FD_89693 | JGI IMG/M metagenome (GOLD analysis project Ga0116227, IMG submission 89693) | Host-associated microbial communities from peat moss isolated from Minnesota, USA - S1T2_Fb - Sphagnum magellanicum MG | ecosystem: Host-associated > Plants > Peat moss > Unclassified...
CCCCCCCCCCCCTCTCTTTCCCACTTCTCCCCCCAAATATAATTCAGCCTAGCCCAGAACCGACATCCAATAGGTAATAATTGAACTGCCCTTTGGGGATGAGTTTCACGTTTGGTGGCGAAACTGATCCCAGCTTCACAACAGGAGATTCAGCCAGTTATAAGGAACCCCGCCGCACCCCTAAGCCTTAACGGTTTAGCCAACGTTGGGCTGGCGAAACGTCGGTGCAAAGAAAATCTGCCGGTTTTGTGGGTGATTTTCTTTTTTTAACTTATTTTGCAAACGGGACAAAAGCATATTCCAAAATCCTGAGCAGCGTAAAAGTTACATCAAAAGTTTACGATCTCTAAAGCCTGCAATTTACTTTTTGCTATAGTACCAGTGTAGGTGCTGGCTCACTCAAAGCCTACTCTAAAAAGCTACATTTACAGGAGTTTTGCCACTGTTACTATTGGCCTCTTTCCTCCTTTCTGCTTTCTTTGTTTTTCTTTCCCCAAATTTTTAGAAAAATATACCATTAAAAGAAAATATTCGAATTTTCTCTAGAAAATTTTTTTTGTCCCAAATTTTCGGTTTAAAAAGTCGTAAAATATGTCAGGGAAAAAAAAAAACTGGTGCTGAGTAATCATAAAAGTAAGAAATGAATTATTTTGGGGCTGACTTTTGTTTTTGTTGCAGACTAACAAACTTAAGGCCTGTGCTACCCTCCTCAGGCTCTAAACTACTCATTTGAATGCAGTCCAATAAGTTGGAGGTGCAGTGGTGGATTATTGGAAGGGTTTCATGATTGCGAGAGTGCATCCATGATGGATCACAAAGGCTGGTGGCCAAGACTGCAGTCCACTATGATAATATGCTTATGATATATACCAAAACCCATCCATTTCTGGGTAGGGTTTTATGCATTGCACATGGGGGAAATAAGTTCCCCCACTTACACTTACACTATGGGTATAATGTAAACCACATACACACACAACACTGGTTATAATCCAAAACTCTAGTTATTGGTACCCATTTTTATATTATTTTTTCCCCTCAATTTGGATTTCTAATTCCACTCAATAATGATGGACTTTAAACACACCATGTGGGTTGAAGGAGAGGGGATAGAGACAATCAAAATGGGGGGGTGGGAGAACAGAAATGGAATTTGAGTATGAACTTATGATCACTCTTTTCTTGCATAAAATCCAATTAATAATACCAACCCAAACCCATGTGTGTAATAACAAATGGTTCTGTCTTTTTTGTTTCATTTACAATACTAAATAATAACCTTTTGAACATATCTAATTAATTTGCAGTTTTAGAACATCCAGCTCTGCTACTGCTTTAAATGTTTTTTTTTCCCATCAAAATTTGGTGACTAAATATGGTATTTAATTCTTTTGTAGCTAATAACTATTATGTCAATTATAAGACCAAATTTACTTCTTGGTTCCTAACATCCTGCACAATCATGGATCTTCTTATGAAGAGTTATACAAACAAAATGGTAAGTAAGAATCAGTGCTGACATAGAATTACCTTAGGCCCCAATCCATGACATTTGACTGGTAAATTTATCACTAGGTACTCATGTGATATGTGTGTAATCATGGGTAGGTGGTTAGTATCTCACATATGTTTTTGTCCATAACATTTGTAATGGGGAGAATTTACTCTCAGGTTAGGCCATTGTTTGTGATGCAAAAGTTCTGGTGTATGTTTTTGTTCAAATTGTGAAAGAAATTAATCCCAAGAATGGGGTTCATTTAAGAGGGGAGGAGGCTTAGAGAACAATATGGTGGAATGGAAGAAAATTCGTGGAATTATTGACATAACTCACCCATAAAATCAACTTCAAAAACTACTTATCATTCCTGTTTCAAACTACATTGGTACTCTAACTTTTCAAAAGCTAGGCACACAAAACCATCCGCCAGAATGCAATGGTAATTCAACACATGTATGTTGAAAATTAATTAATTAATTATGAAGATTCCATTTTGGAAAATAAAATATTTCTGAATTTTTTGCCAAAAATCTCCATTTTCTTTCACAAAATTTTGTTGCTCTTTACCCAAAGAAAAACATTAAAAAAAATTTCAACATTTCTACAAAATAATAAAAAATTAGGGTGTACAAGCTGTCAAGGTACTATGGTATATTTGCATTTGTGTATGTACCTGGAGTGTTAAAAAGGGGGGTTTCCTTTTATGTTAGACGTTTGTAGCATTTGTTTTTGGTGCTTCATTTCAACCCTAAAACACCGGACCATTTTAAATGCCTGCAAAAAGTTGGTTGATTAAAGTTTCTCCCCCTTTGCCCTTCTCCCCCACCCCCACATGTGGGGCTCTAGCCTCTGACCCGTTCTGTTGCTCGCCCACCTGCCATCAATAATTCGAAATTGCATTGCTGATTGCAAAGTACAGGTCTGGAAGAATCTTCCCCTGATGAAAAGGGCCAGGAAGGGGGTGCGGGCTGTTTTGGGGGGGGGGGGGGGGAGAGGGCCCAGGAATGGATCATGGGTTCCAGTAACTTCCAGATGACTAAAATATAATTACCAGCCGTTACAAAACTGGCTCTAATAAACGCATGGAACGTCTGATTTTGGATCTGGCAATTCAAAACGCAATAACACAAATGTTCTCAAATTTAACACACAAGGAAAATTCTGATCTTATTATTAAAGTCCTCTTGTTCTGTCTCATTTTGTACCCTAAAAGAAACTCAAATCTATTGTTATTTGTTGGCCTTGCATACTACCAAGGCAAGGATATTGTGTTTAGATTCATTATAGAGTATAGTAGCTTAAGGGATTTTGGCACCTATGTAATAGATCTTATTTTATATGAGGATTTTTGAAAGATGATATTTTGGCTTGTGTTGAAACTTGACATTAGTTTCAGAGTTATAATGTCTTGAAGGATTTTGGCTTTTTTTAGAGGATTTTTTTGAAGATTATATTTTTGGATGGTGAAATATTTGATTCTTCTTTTGCATTAAGATGCTTTTTAATGTAAGTGGCAAGGCCACAGTGTGACACACCCCTTGTCTATGCCTTTTTTATTTTGTAATGTAAGATCCCCTAGAGGCCTATTCCTGAAATAAGTGCCCACCCATGGTGGAGGGCCACTTATTTTGGGAATGTCCTGTCCCAAGGCCATTCCCATGTAAATCACTGGCATTTTCATTTATTTTTCATTTTTCCCCCATGATACCAAGTAGGTACTTGGAAAAAAAGAGGAAGAAAAGGAGGGTGTTTTGAAAATGAAATGCCCACCCCAGCAATTAGCAGAGGACAGATTCCGCTTGATAATGTGCCCTCCAGATACACTGAAGAATTCTGCATGCTTTACAATGGATTAATTTCCCACATCATAAGCCAATTTCATGTTTAAGGTTTCAAATATGTATCTAGTGTGAGGGTAATTGCCTTGGCAGCAGAGGCTTACACCTTGTGAACAAAGGATGGATTATTTCTCTCATTAATCCCTTTTTGTAGTTTTGGGCCCCATCAGAAGAGTCGGCCCTATGGAGGGCCATTTATTGAACGAAATGAAATGCCATGTGCCGAGATCATTCCAGTTGAGGGAGGTATAGCTATGATGGACACATTGACTCCTATATGAATGATTTCCCAAGTTTACACACCACCCTTGGGCTAACCTAATGTTGGGATTGACAAAACTTCCATTAAAGGTATGCATTAGATGTTGCTAAACCTAAGACCCCATTGTGCATGCCATGCCTCCCCCACCAACCTAGACTATCATAAACTGTCTTTCAGGGGAATTTTGTGGATGTATCAGACATGTGGAGTTTTCTGACTTGACATGAGAGTTTGAAATTCACTCGCCTTCCCTTCCCTTCCCCTCGCCCCCGCCCCTGCCCCCCTGCCCCGGAACTTGTCGAAGACTTAATGAGCTGATACATGTGGATGCCCTTGTCACGACTCGAAACCTCACAACAAAATTGCCAGAAACTCTGGCCCTAAACAAAACCGGACAAAAAGAATCCAACAACATTACTCAGTAGCTCAAACTAACGCCTCATACATGTGGCCTTGTTTGGCCTTGTTGTCTCAAGACGTCAGAAGTCTGGCTGCCGAAAGTGTAGGGTAAGGAGTAAGGATCTAGAAGAGGGCTATTGTGCGAATCAGGGCCCAGGCACGAGATTAGAGCCAACCATGGGACCCAAAGTCCCAGAAAAGCCCCTTCCACCATAGTTCAAGGTCCTTACTCCAGGCATAAAAGGACCTGTAGCTTTTGAAAAGTACTGCTGTTATTTTAATTTGAGAAGAGAGGTGGTGCCGTCCTTTGTCAAGGCACAGGGCCGTTCACATAGGGCCCTATGTGAGGCCATTCTGGGACTAGTGCCCTCAGTTCCAGAATGGCCTGGTTCTCTATCCTTTCATTAGAATACGCAAGGTGTTACCAAATGATTCTGGAATGACCCAATGACTTTGTAAACCTTTGCTTCTTGGATGAAAATATCATAACCTCCTCCTCTTTCCATGGCTGATGTCATGGATGAGAAGAGGGCATCTTGATTCTCATCAAGATTATTTATGTCTAGTAACCTTGGTCACCTAGTCCATAGTTAACTAGCATATTGAATTAGTAGTTTGTAAGTTCAAATCATTGGCAAAGGGGCGCCTCGCCTTCACGGCACACATCTATGGGGCCGGCCTTGCAGTGCATTGTCAATGAAAGTTTCTCATCCAATGAATCCTTGCTACGTACTACACCTACCCCTATAATTATTCGTATATATATATATATATATATTACTATGGCCCCACCTTGAGCTGCAGGGATGAAAGCGAGAGCATGCACGAACGACAAAGCAACAGCAGTAGTCAGGTGCAAGTCCTGTCAGTTACTTTTGTACTCGTGGCTTGCTTGCTTGATGATGGCTGGATTCCTTTTGTTTTTTTCTCTTCTGGCAAGTGGATGAATAAACAAATAATCGAATGAACACCCAATGAATGAAGGGGATGAATGGATGTAATATGGGTGTCCCATCCTCCCTCCGTCCCTCAAATACCCCCACACTATTTAATTTATCGTGGGTGTGGAGAATTGTCTCCCTCTCCAGCCCCCCCTTGCAACCAACTACCCAAAAAAACCAAAAAAGAAATCTTGTAATGGATATGTATTTTGTTCTTTACATAAGTTGATAAAACAAAAATTTCGGTATTTATTGAAGTAATTCTAATTTTTAAAAAAATTCCCCAAATGAGAGCTCATGTTTTTTCATCTCTCCACTGAGAATTCTCTTTTCATTTAATTCGTTTGTCAATGCAATATGCAGCTACTTAATTATTAGGCTGAAAAAATGGAACACCTTTTGGAGCAGGTCTTTGCTATGGACTTTACAAGAATCAGACCCATGGTTGGCCACGCCTTGCACAGGCCCTTATTTCCATAAAGCCCATAGCCTGGTGCCTTACCCTACACTTATTGGTGTCACTAGATTTGATTTTGGTTTCCCCCCAAGGTCTCCTCCCACCCCATTTCTGCAAGTGAATATAGAGGTCCCTAAACAAACCAAAGTAAGTAATATACGACACACAAGTGAATGACTCCTTTCGAGACGTACCTTAAATAGGGGAGTGCTAAGAAACTAGCATCAGCTAGCTTATTGTGTTTAAATTTGGACAAATTCAAAAGGCATACAGCAACAAGCAGCTGGGTCCAGCTATGGCCAGAAAGGTTCAGCAACTGTTGAAATTGGCATCCATTTTGTCATGAGGTGACGGGGTTTGGCCTTTCTCTCTTTTCCTTTTCTGGGAAGGCCACCAACACATCTATTCCTTGAGTCTCAAGGTTCCAAGCATTGATTAATTCATCATTTCTCAAGGTTCAACAATTGCCACCAAATCAACCACTTGCTTCTATTTTGTTGGTGCTGAAGTTTGAACAGCCTTTTGCAACTGCTCTCTTCATTATGCCCTAACATGCTCCACTTTGAGTTTGACCCATAAAACACCCCCCCCCTCCCAACACATGACTCGAGGATGTGTGTTTCTTGTGTGGACTCTTTGGAACAGACCCTCTGCCTACTAAAATAATGTATTCCACACATCATTGGGTTATGTATGGCCCAACCATTCTTTTTTCCAAATGACACTTAAGCTAAGGCTTTTAAATTGTCCTAGTAAAAAGACTAAAGACCTGCTCCCCCAAAAAAATTGCATAGTTAAAGAGCACCTTATTTAGTGTAACTTTTGATCCGCCAAGCCTGTGTATTTCAAAAAAACAGAATGCTAGCTCCTGTGGGCATTACATATTAAAAAAACACATATGTTTTCCCCATGAAACCTTGTGCAGTATCATAAAAAAAAATATCAATAAGAATTTGGAGCAGGTCTATACACTCAGTAAAGCAAAGGCAATGGGCTTTATTGAACTTGGACCTGCACTTGGCTCTGTCTTGCACAAGTGCATATTCCAGTAAAGCCCACTGCCAAGGGCTTTACCACATAAGCTATCAACAATTTGGAGGCATTACAAAAATTGAGAATAGAAAGAAATAAATGTCATTTGTATGAAGTGGCTGATTAAGCTAGTGAAAATGACTAGGGGGCAAAAAATGAGAAAAACCCACCCCCAAAGGAAGAAAAACGAGATAAATAACGTATTAGTGTTTATCAAATAATAAGTGTTGCATTTGGGTGGGTTGCATTGTGTGCACCAAGTCTGGGTTGCCCTGTAAACAAAGTCACCCTTTCTAGGTCTTGAGGATATCTATCAATCATTGTCGACATTAGTATGTACACTTCTCAACCACATTTTCGAAATCTTGGAAGTATAAAAAAAATCATGCTGATGACAAAGTCTAAAATATCTTACTTGGGTGGAAAGCAAAGTGTAATAGGTGTATGTGTTACACTCTCTCAGTGATGTATGGTTTTCACTCGTATGTACACATCTCAACTACATTGGTCATATGATTTGACAAAAGATAGGGATGTAAAATAATCATGCTGCTGATGTCTAAAATCTCTTACTTGGGTGGAGCAAAGTGTAATAGGTGTATATGTTCTCTCTCTCTCTCTCTGGGGTGCATGGTTTTTGCTAGTATGCACCCTTCTCAATTATATTGGATATATAATTTGTCAAAAGATTGGATGTAAAATAATCATTCCAATGACAAGGTCTAAAATATCCTACTTGGGTGGAAAGCAAAGTGTAATAGGTTTATATATTATACTCTATGGGGGATGCATGGTTTTTTTTTTTTTTCCTTGGGGTGCACAAATGAAAAGAATTCATTATGAAGAAGAACACAACTAAGCAAACCCCAACGGAGGACGGAGTGCCACCACACGCATGGTTTTCACCACCCAAGAAAAGCCTAAAGTAGTTGCAATTGCAATTTTCCCATGTAAAGCAAGATGTTCTCTATCACATCACCAGAAATTGCAGAAACTCAATGTTACCTACCTAGACCTACTAGTTCTGAATACATATATGTATATAAAAGGACAGAGCGGGGGATGGAGGAAGGAATGGAAGCCGACCCGAGAAATCGGGTACGACCAAGGATGAATGTGGGGTCCAGGAGGGGTTGATGAGGTACGGATGAAGAAGTCTTGGGCGCACCCCCGGGGAACCCGGGGGTGGGTGAGTGGGGCAAGAGTGACGCACGCGGGCTGTGGGTGGGTGGGGGCCCACCACAGGTGGTGACCGGCGCCGCCCGGATGGGCCGGTCACGGCAGAAAAAGGCTTATTCGCAGGCAGGGCGTGCGTTGCAGCGCAACAAAAGCTTCGCTCGCTTGCGGAGAAGAAGAAGGAACTGCGCGCTCGCACGCTCGCTCGCCCGCGTGTTGTCGCTCTTCTCTCGGTCGCTCCTTCTCCTCTTCACTTCCCTTCTGATTCCAAACCGTCATAGCTTCAGAGCTCTGTCTTCTGGTGAGATTTTCATGGTCTGCGGTGGTCGAGTTTCGGTCTATTTGTTCTGTTTTGTGTCCTCGTGTGGCGGGGAAGTCTGGCCGGAGTGGAAGACTTTGGTGTAGGAGGAAGAATTAGGGAGAGAAGAACAAGCGAGCGTGATAATCTTCTCTGCTGGTCTTTCTTCATCACAGGAAATTTTTGCAAACAACACGCAGATAAGAGAGACAATGTGATTCCGTAGCAAGAGCTGACGTCCTACTATAATCCGTCGCGGCGGCCACCCTTCTTCTCACCGTCGTCAGCGTCTTCTCATTGCTCGGGTTGTTGTGGAGAGCGCATCTGAAAGCGTGTATGTTTTTCCTGTTGTTGTTGTTGTTGTCGTCTGTGTTTTGGAGGTTTGCACGAGTCCGTGTCTGTCTGTCTATCTGTCTGTCGCGGAGGTCGTTGTTTTCTCTTTCCCCGCTGTTTTTGCACGACTCTAAGAGGCATGTTGATGGAGTTTTTGCGGCCTCGGCTTCTCTGAAATTCGCCTGCTCTGAGTCTCCTCCTCCGCCATAAGAGTAATTATTATTGATTGCTCTTTCTCTCTTCATACAAACCGTCTCTCTTTCTCGTATTGTGACGACGACGACATTGGCACTCTGTCAAAGCTTTCCCCTCTGGACAGTCCTCTCTTTCAGGCTTTCTGTTGGCCAGCGTGCCGCTGTTGTTTGTTGTTCTCTGGTCGAGTGCACGCTGCTATCTGAGCTAATTCACGCCTTATTGTTGGTTTTCATTTGTGAAAACTCTGTCCTCGTTTCGCTTTCCTCCTGCTGCCATCTCTCTTTCCTCTGTATTATCCTTCCGCTGTCGCATTACCTCTGCTGCAACGTACATACAGCGCAGAGAACGTAGGGTTTTCCATTCCATAAGGACGATATTGTAGAGTACCTACACAGATGGAGAGCATGCTGAACGATGTAGAAGACGAGACGGAGTTAGGCGATGCCGATGCTGCTGCTGCTGCTGACGACTGCTGCGGCGGCGGCGGCGGTGTAGACTACGGCTCATTGGACAGAGACATTCAAGCGCAGCGAGTGGTTGCTCTTGAGGTCAGTGCTCCCTCTGAACTCCTCCTCGAATGGCGTAGAATTTTGTAGGAGAAAATTGATCGCTCGCTCTGCAGAGCAAATTAGCAAGTTCCAAAGCTTTCTTCATACGTGTATTGTGCTCGTGTCATTTGCAGCAGCAAAAGGAAGATGTCAATTGCACAAGGAAGTCCTTAGACTTGTTGTTGTTGACTTATTAGCAGCTTCTCTGGAGGCCTGAGTGGCAGAGGTTTGTACAAACGTTAAGGTAGATAAAGGCCGTATGACCGCGCCGTCTCCTCAGCAGCAGAAAACAGTGTTCGCAATGCTCGTCATGTTGGTGCGTCTTGTAGAGAAAAACTGTATGAGAATCAGGTGAGTTTGTATTCTGCAATAGGCTTCAAAGTTCAGAGAGAAGAAAAAATATTTGTGTATCGATATGAGTCCGCCTTCCTTTCTCCTCTGAGAAAGAATCTCGTTAACAACTCAATAGTAGCAAACAACCCTGTGTCTCTTTCTTCAAACACTGCTCTGCTCCCAGAAGCTCCTGGCTGCCGAACTTCACCTGGCAACGACATCCAGTACAAGTACCGTGAGGGGGAGTGTTGAAAGTTTCATCAAAGCTGTTGTTCTTCTACACAATCCGTCCGTGTGGCAAGCTTGCATCCCTTCGAAAATGCTTGGATTCCATTTTGCAGTGTTGTATTTCAATACCCATAACAAAAATTACTCTCACCATGGAAGCCCTTTTTGGTTTATAAGCTTGCTGCTCTCTCTTTCTTGCCAGAGATGGCTAGAAATACAGAGCATGGAGGCAAGCAATCCTTTCCACACAATGTCTTTTCCCACACTTGCTGGCTGATATGTGAGGTAAAGATTTCCAGTCTACTTGGCTTTAAGTTTGGACACATATGGCAGAGATTTCCTTATACCAATTTTTTTTCTGCTTGACCAGGAACTGTTCGGTACTTTCTTGAAAGATATTTTAGGCCTTCTTGTCATAGATGGGTTTGTTGTTTCTTCTGTATCAAGAAATCATGAGGTTCACGGGATAATTGGCATCAGGCAATCAGATGAACAGACACGTGATGACATTTTAACCCAAGAGATCTATGGGAGGAGATAGCTCTATGTTATTGTGCAAGAAACAATGCCAGTTCTTGTTATGTAGCTAAGAATGTCTTTCAATGCCAGGCATATATATATATGATGTTGCTTGAAGAACAGGACTCCACAATCTGTGCCATTGGGTACTTATTTTCTAAGCATATCTTTATGTTCTCTCTGATTATGGTTTGCTTCTGCATTGAATCTTTTCCTCCGAGCAGGCTTTGTTGAGATGGCTTGAAGATGGGACTGTGGAACCTGCGACATTGAATACTGATTTTTGAAGAGTATTTTTATGTAGTCTCTGCTTTGGGGTTCTGTGTCAAGGCTTACCTTCAAAGCAGGCTTGAATATTTACCAGGGCTGCTCCATCTGGACACATTTCCAAAATGTTTTTGTATTCTTGTGCCACAGGAGAGGAGATTGGATGCTGCAATCGAGGAGCTATTGAAATTAGAGAACCGAATGCGCTGTGCTGCTGATGTTTCAAGAACTAGAAGAGTGGCGGTGGCCATTGTCCAACTCTGTTACGAAGCACGTGCATGGAAAACTCTCAATGATCAAATTCGTCTAATCTCTCAGCGTCAACCTCAGCTTCAGCAGGTATTGTAATGAAGCTCTATTTTCAGTGCAGTGATAGGCTCAAAGTTGCCCTACAGGCAAGTTCTACAGGCAATAAAGTAGTCCTCTGTTCCTGTGATTTCCAAGATGGAGAGCCTGCAAGTAGAATGTAATTACTTCCAGTACTTCTGTTGTTTCTCCACTTATCAAGAATGAAGTTATGGATGGACCTGTTCAGTCCTAAGGCTTTGTTTGACTCTGGATTGGTGGTTTGCAGGCAGTAAAAGCTATGGTCCAGCAAGCTGCCCAATACCTAGATGATGTGCCAGACATGGACACTCGGAATGAGTTGATTGAGACTCTCAACAGTGTCTCCTTTGGCAAGGTGCCCACAAAGTTTTTATCATGCCTATTCTGGTTGGAGGCCTTCATTGTATATCCAAGAATGCAAATGGAACTGGGAATCATCATTGTGTCCTTAAAACTTGTTTCTGCAACTTGTGTTCTCTGATGAGGCAATACCTGTAAAGCTTGTTGTGAGTAGAGACCAGGCTTGCTACAACAGGTTTTGGAATTTGTGAACCAGTCACACTGCTATATGTATTGAACTGAAATAGTTTGACTTTGTGCAGGGACCAAGGAAAGTATGCTGGTATGTGGTTTTGGCCCCACATGACAGTCTACAATGTGACTCACCAAAGAACCCTGTGGAAATATTGAAGCAGTCTGATCTGCTCAGTGCTTGGTACTGCTCATCTTCCCTGCTCATCTTTCCTCTCTGGCCTTCTGAGAGCTTGACTCAGTTCAGTAGTCATGGGGAAGAAAAATAGTGTGCTTTAATTTCTCACCTGGTGGGACATGAATATTTTATTTTCCTGCCAACTTCACAACAACTGGAAATGTTGTAAAATGAATTTCTGTGGAGTCTGGAAAGGTGAAAGTTAGTGGTCTTACTGAGTATTATGCTGTAAGACTGACTCATTTTCTTTACTCTGGTTGCTAAAGACATTGGTGTGCAATTGCAGTGAACCATCTGCAGAACAAGTTCAGCAACAGTTGCAGCAAGTTCAGGAATGTCAGGCACAATTGCAGGAACAATCCCAGAAACGGAAGTGTGAAAAATGCACTGAACATTTTCATGAACCATCTCTGGATGAATCAGATTTTCCAGCATACGAAAGTAGACCAAACACACCTCCTCCACCACCACGGGGACTAAAAGCAAGGAAAATTTCTAGATTGCTCTCAAAGAAGGTGGCCACTTCTCAAAGAACTCCAAGACCAGTGCAACAAAAGCCAGTTGACTCACCATCTCAAGAAGAAATGGAAGTCTTCTTCTCTGAATTTGAGGAAAGGGAGAGAAAAAGGTTCACAGAAAGGTGAGGGCAACCTGCTTTGCTGAAAAATGTTTAGTTGATGTTCTGTTTCAGCTGTGAATGGTGTTCTTGACAACATTTCTGTGTGTGTTGGAGTGGTGCAGATACAACTTTGATCCTTTGAAGTGCATACCATTGCCGGGCCGATTTGAGTGGGTCAGTCTACAGCCACAGTCAACAGCAGCCACAAGCAGTTATTCCAGCACCATTATCCAGAGATAGTCAACTGTGTGGCTTTGATTCAAAAGCTTGACTCCAATTTGGTCCCCTCCTGATGAGTGTTTAAGAATGTACCATAAGGGATTGAGAAGAGCAACTGTGCCACAGGTATCTCTCACAGCTATGTTATGCCAGTTTGTACACCATAGCAGAGCAACATATGGGTGAGGGAGGACAGATCACGTATCCTTTGGATTGTGTGTCATCCTAGTTTGTGAGTAAAACCCCTGTCCAGTAGGGGCTTTTTTCCCCCTTAGTTTCAGCTTGGAAAACAGAAGCAGAGAGAAGCAGAGGTTCGGGACACACTTATTGAAAGAGAGAGACAGAGATAATTGTCATCAATCCTCCCTGTGGGTGTAGGCTTGCTTGAGCCATAGCCGTTGCAAGCATTACAATCAGGTAGAGAGAGAGAGAGAGACGGGAGGAATATAGACTAATTCAAAGCTGCATACTGCTATGGCAGCTCTTGTAAGAGTAGTAAGAAAACCCCCATTATTTTCTTAGAGAACATGCATATCTCCAGGAGAAGAAGCAGATCAATATCGGGTCAATCAGGTAGAACTCACTTGGCCATTTACAAAAGAAGGGTGAAAAACCAAGAGACAAGCAATACCCCATACCCATCTGTTCATTATGGATGGCCACTAGTAGATACATTTGTAGCATATTTGTAACTGTGGTAGGTATATGCGTATTTCACCTGTTATGGGTGGATTATATTTGTACAGTCTCAGATAATATCCAATTCGCACAGAGTGGACAAAAACTTCATTATTTTGATTTGCCAACACTTTCAGATTCTTGAGAGTTGTAGTTATACTTGCCACCCCCTCTGGCACAATAAAATGTTATGTCTGCAAAGTTTGTCTAAGTGAATGTGAAATCACTGATACATGTTTTTTTTTAAAGTTCAATTAAATGTGAAGACACAGCACTGTGAATCCACAATTGTTGCATTGCTCCAAAATCAGAGAAACTGTTCACAATTTGTTTCGTTGTTGTTGAATGTTACTTATAAGGTTTGCCATTTCATGAGAGGATGATTTCTTGGTCTATCACTCAGTGATTCATTCTTCCAAGAAATCATACTAACTGCCAATACTCAACATTCTAGGCACTACAGATCACTGGTATGAAATGTTACAACCCACTCTCACTCATCACCACAAGCTCCATCAAATGTCCAAAAATTGGTTGTAAATCATCCTTGGACCTCCATTTCAAAAAGAGTGGTGTCATGAAAATTTATGTTACTAAGTAATTAATTTAGCCTATGAATGGCCAATGTATTTGACCATAGAGTGGGACACAGTTGTCACATTAAATGTTCATTGCCTACTTCCTTGGCTTTGAAATGGAATAAATTGCGAGGTCATGAGGCACCAACTAGTACGTTCATTGTAAAATCTTTAGTGGTGCAACATTGGATATAAATGACATAACATTTAAGCACATGAGCCGATTAATGTGGTTTCAACCTTCACATCAAGCTAGACGTGCTTGCAATTTGAGCCCAATCAAGATATAAAATGATCAAGCTTAAGGATGAATGATCCATATGATAGTAGAAACAAATACAGGAAAGTCTTGATTGATTTGAAGATAGCACAATCTGTGTGAAGTTTCCTCAAAAAGTTTGAAACATGGATTTGTCAACTCCCCACCCTATGCCAACTTGTGAATAGCCACAGTGTAGTCCATTAACTTGTACATTTTAACCCTTCTTGGAGTGTTGATACAATACAATGTATCACTCAAGATCAATGTTATCTAATCTCAAGATACATTATCCCACTCCATATTTTTAAAGATTTACAAGTTTTATTTATTGAATAGACACCTAGCATGCACCAAATTAGAGAGGATATCAATTTGACAGCTATAGGGTTAAAACTTTTAACCAACATATAATATAGTAGGTCTCCCTCTTTGTAAAAATGTGACAAGTATTTTTGCTACCTTATGGACTTACCATTTTTTTATATGCATGTTGCCCTTAGCTATATGTTCTTTGCCCCCTTTTTATTGTCTCCATCTCCAAAATATTTCATACATCCTCTCACACTCCCAAAACAACTGAAGTGAATTTTTCAAGAAACTATCTTCACCAAAAAAAAGTGCCTTCTTTTACTCTTTCATTATGTGTTCCTTTACAGGCTCTAGAGTAGATCCATCAACCCCACTCCACCATCATTTGAATTACCTTCCACAACCTCTTTCCTCCATGCCAAGAAAATGAAAACAAGTTCCACTCATCCCATCATTCAAACTAAAGTGCATTTAAGAAACTTTTTGATGATGTTATCCAAACCTTAATAGTTGGTTGGTTCTTTGTTCACTTGCTCTATCAATTTTCTAATTATCATTGGTAGCATGGTCAGTATTTGTCTTCTTTTCAACAATGTTGAAATTTAAACATTATTGTATGCAAGCTTAGGCAACCAAAATCATTGTCATTTTACTAACAATGGCTTCTTTCCCAACTTGGGTTAGTTGACCATCACATTGATAAGTTACTCCATTGCAATTCAGCTCATGCAATGGATGACTATGATGTTTTCAAACTTAACCAATAGCAACCAAACATCATGGGACCCACCACCAACATTCCATGAGTTTTGTCTTTCCAATTTTTTGTTGTTTATGTTTTTTTGTTTTAAATGATTGTTTTTGAGGTCTGTTTCTTGGAGCTAAGAACAGGTGTGGAATGCATGCATAAGCTTCAAACTTCAAGTAGCTTTTTCTAAATTTTTTTTTTCTTTGTTTGTTGTGCTTGTCTATTGCAAGAAACAGAAGTGAGGGGGCCCTTTGTCTATTTGTTTTGCAAGAACCAACTAAAACCCAAGGGCAAGGAGGGGGGCTAAGCTTCATACCCCCTTTTGTCTCTTTGTTTTGTAAAAACCAAAGAAGGGGGGATGGCAATGCTCACCCCCTTCCTCCTCCTGATGCAGAGCCAAAAATAAGGGGGAAACACAATATTTGGCCCCCTCCTCATTGTTATCTTCATTGTAGGAATTGAAAACACAAGGGAGGGGTGGGGACTAGCCCTTCACCATCATTGTCTTTGTTATAGGAGTCAAAAATGGGGGGAAACGTAATGTTCCCCTTGTTGTCATCTTCATTGCAAACCCCACAAACAAGGGGGAACATAATGTTCACCCCTTTGTCATTGTTGTTTTTGTTGCAAAAAGGGGATGAAACATCAATCCCCCCTTTTTGTTTTTGTTTTTTCTTTTTTGGCAAGAATTAAAAAGGAGGGGAGCAAAAAGTTTGACCTCCTAGTTGTCATCTATCATGGGAAGTAGATGTGAAGGGTGAAACTCATCCCCTCAACAATTTTTTTTTAAATCCCTTATTTTCTTTATAGTTTTTAAAATTAAATTATGCAACGAAAAGGAGGAGCTACTTCTAACATAATAAGCATATTAAGGTGTTTTCTCATCTAAAGCTTCCTGTGTTACATTGTTTCACAACCTTCATTGTCAAAATTCTCAAATTGCCATAACATTTTCTTCTATTGCAAATTGTTTTATAAGTCAAATGTAATTCATGATTCTAGATTCCAATGTGGGTATTGTAGATCCAATTGATGACATCATACTAGAAGGTTTTGTTGTTCAAGGTAAGGAAGGTATGGAAGGGGAAAGGCAACAATAAGCACAGACTTGAGTTCTTGAACTTGTATAGATTATGACCATTACAAAGTTTACAAACATTATCATAGAAGTTCCTATTGTAGAGCATGAAGTTTAAGTTCAATCCATATCAAACCCTGTCATTGATTTCAAAAGAAACAACATGCTTTTTCTTTTAACAAAAAATTATTTGTAATACTAATGACTACCATCTATTCAAAAGATTATATATCATGTGTAGTGAAAATTGACGTCTATAACAATATCAATGTCATGGTTATGGTTTGAAAATGTAATATCAATGTTCTAGTGGGTAAAAACAGGTTAGGTGATTCATTTTGATATTTTGAAAAGTTCACATCAAACACTAAATAAAATTCTATCAATTATAATAATTATCAAAGTATAAATCTTATAATTATCCTCTATGTTTTGATCACAAATATTGATATCTCACCTTATAAACATTGTTAAACATGTGAAAGTTTGATTTCAATGTGATTTTTGGGGAAAGAACAATTAAAATGATAATAATCATGACATTTTAAGATTTTAAAATTAAAATTTTCTCATATTTAAAAAGTTTCAATTCATCTTTGTCTTGAATTCTTCATTTTGATGATGACCTATTTTTTAATATTTATTTTGACATTACTATGACATTTGTTTGAATTCACATTTTTCACTTAATGTGACTAACATAGTATTATCATTTTAAAAGTCCATTATGAATCTATCATTTTTTTAGAGTCATCCATAATTTTTAACATGGTTCTCACTAAAGTCTATTGCAATATGGATAATTACAAAATTAACAATATTTAATTTTGAATATGACTTTATATTTTAAGTTCATTTGCAATCTAGAAATTTTTTAATTGTGACAATCCAAACTATCCATCTAATTGTGTTTTCAACTTAATATGTTTGGTGCAATATTTATGTTCTCCTTATTTGAATTTTGGAAACATATCACAAAATTCAACAATATGTCAATGTTATAGAATTTGCAAGTTAATAGCAATGTCAAAAAATTATATATTTGTCAACATATTCAGGTTGTAAATGCATTATTTTTGTCATGGGTACATTTGTGTGCCAACTTGTTTCCATGTTGATTGCAACACCCATGTTGGGTCTAATTGGCTTCATATTTTTTTTGTTATAGAATCCAACACCTTATAGCAAAAAAGGGGATTTCTTGAAAGAAGGGGGGGAAAGTTGGAAAGGAGTGAGTGTATTTTTTTTTGGTAATATGTGTCCACAAAAACAAAAAATTGCTTTGGGATAACATTTCAAGGACCTCCAGCACATGTGGCTCCCTAGGGAAAAGGGGAAAAAACCATCAACCAACCCTCATGGTTCACAAAAGCAAAAACATGTCAAAATGAAGCAATGGGTTTGAAACAGTGCTCATCTTCAAGCAAGCATAAGAGTAGTTGAAGCCTAGGTTCCTACTTTTTGACCTTAATGACTTTACACATGAACTCATTGGCCTCCAAACAAATAATATCTTAATAGTAACTTGGGACCAAACAACAAGCCAAGAAGTGCACAAATTTCCCATTATTGACCCCAGGATTTTTTAGGCCCAACTCCTGATCCAAAACAGGCTTTACCCATTCATGTTTTTGTAATGGCAAGTACATCAAAGGTAAGTCACCCTATTATTCCACATTTAAAAACATGTTCAAAACATTCTCTTGATACAAAAATATTTCTTGTTAGAATTTGGTATGTGACACCTATCCCATGTTGGCCAAGAACCACAATTTCTAGAATGTGCAAATATGATAAGTCCGTGAAAACTTGTGGCCTACAACTAATTCATGTAATTTTGAGTTCCCCAATTTCCATTGTGTAATTTGAGTTCCCCTTGTGTACAGAACAACAGTGTGCAGTAACGAGGGAATTAGTGTACCATAATAGGGGAATATCAATGATAAGGCCCTTTACCTTAGACTTTCCTTCTACTGCAACGGGCAGGGACTTCATGACCAGGGTTTAATTCCACTAAGAGATTTTTTATATAGCCTGCTTTGTATTCTCATTGCATGCAGTTGCCATTCATTTTTGGCACTGAGTTCTTGACTGCCAGTTTTTGTACATGGAATTCCATGTGATTGCCTCCAAATTTTATACTCAAAATTAAACTTAATAACCTGTTTTCAACCTTTCCCACCAACATAACCACCTCATCGCCTCTGAAAAATTGGTAGCTGCCTATTTGTCATACTTGGATTGGCAAAAAGGAGCCACTTGTACTACTTCACAAATTCAAAATAAAAACCATGAAACATGTCAATAACCATCAACTATACGAACCATTGGATGTCAAAAGATGAAAGAATCAAGTGTCCCTGAAAATTTAACAAAACTTGAAAAAAGTTAAGGGTTCTTAGTTTTGTGTGCAAAATTCCTTGCATTTTGGGTTTCTTGCATTCTGGGGAGATGAAAGGTAGCAGCCAACTCTCCCCCTTTCTGTTTTTTCCATATGATTTTCTTAAGTTTGAAAAATAGAAAAAATCCACAAAGCATTAGTCAAAAATGGATTGTCTCCAAATTGTTTCTTTGCTAGAATTATCATGATATGACCAATTGTTACAGGTGAAAAGATGAAAGGAATCTTCCCAAAAGAAGGGACCGAGGACAAGGTGGTAATTAAGGACAGCCCTGCATTTTGGGAATGTCCCCAAGAGGTTTACCCATCACAAGAGCATTGCTTAGCAAACATTATCATGAACTTAAACATCCATACAGCACAAGTCAGAGAAGGGGGAGGGTTCTTGGTTCTTACACTTACTCCTGAAGAATGGGAGTGATCTTACACCTTTAAGTATGCTGCCTACACTCTTCAAGAGTAGGCATAAGATTGCTCCTCTTTTCTAGGCAGGATATTTGTGAATATAAGGTGCTCTCCAAATACACTAGGAAATTTCTCCAAGTGCTTTCTGATCAGAGGGATAAATAAGATGGCTTACATGGAGACTGCATACTGACTGATTGCCCAACTTACACATGGGTTAATCCAGAAGAATACAAAGGATATAAAGCAGAATGTTCATTAATGTCTTTGCAATAGCCATATATAGTGTAGTTCTCAAATATACAATCTAAAGGAGTAGACTCCACCGAGCACAAATGAGGCAGAATGGAGACTTAGTAGGCAACCCACAGATGATCTGATAATGATACATCATGCTTTGAGCTCTGCTCAGTGGGTGACAGAAGGCAAAGGGTGACAAGTGAATAATTTTCAAACCCTTGAGCTTTGGAGAACTTCATGGAGGCCACACACCATGTTGGCAGGCACAGCTGCATCTATCATCTTGGGATATGGCAGTCCCAAATCTGGTTCATCCAACAAGTCATTCAGAAATGCAAACCACAACCATCCAGACTCCCCACCTACAGCCACTCCCTTCTTGCATGTTTTTCAATGGCACTCATACTGCAACTGTTACTACTCTTACACTCCTCTGTCATAAGAGCAAATGTGGGGAACAGTCAGATAGGTTTCAAATGTCAGAAAATTTGCTCACTCCAATTGCAGGATCTGATGAGTGTAGGAACTACAATAATAAGGCGGAATTTTAAAGTCCCTTCAGAGGATTAAATTTTTGTCCAATGATATCTGTCAAAGCAAGCAGAGGGGAAGACACTTACTTGCCATGATGGCTTTGAATGATTCCTGCATCACAGCACAAAGAAACATGTTAGCAAAAGAAGTTCAAAGTATCAAAGTAAACAAGGATATACGATTGCACAGCCCTCTCTTTTTGCCATGAAAATGTTGTAGGATAGAGGCTATTGATGTTTACTTTATCTTTAGTCAGTCGTGGGTTGTACTGGAGCTCTTCACCTACTGTTGTGACCTGTTGCAAATTCACCTATCTCAATACTTTTCCAAGAAAGTCCATCATTCTGGAAAGTGCAATCTCACAGCAATCATTCATAAGCTTCACAACACAGCAGCTGGTACAAAAAGTTCCCATGTTCTGGATTAAGAAAACATAAAAGTTAGCCAAATTAAGAATAATTCTTTGCAACTTGACAGAACAACAATCTGCTGATGTGCAAGAATTGCTCAGATAATCTGAATAGGATACTCACAGTTTGGCCTTTGTAGTCATGTGCTGGGTACAGCAAAGTGTCCAATGGAAGTGTAAAAATCTGCAGGGACCACAAACACAACTCTAGACAAGAATTTTATGCATTTTACCCAAAGAAATTGGGCCCAACTTCACACATGCAGAACATGCAAGTTGCCTCTCACATATCTGGAATTCATTAATGATACATTTACCTCCAAGTCAGCCATTTCCCTGTTGATGATTTCAGTGAAAGACCAAAGGTTCCTGCTCTGTTGGTTGAGCAGACATATTCTGATAGTATCTCTTGAGCCAGTTTGGAATATAGCTTTTTTTTGCTTGCCCAATTTGAAGGTTTGTATTGCATCAAACCACAGAAAAACTGGACAAGCTTGTTACAATGCACAGCAGATATGTAAAACTACCCAAGGTGCAGGATGTAGCTGACAGGTGGGGAACTGGGAAATAGTAGAAGCTGCATAAGTACCTGTGAATGTACTGAGTTGTATAACTGTGCTGCATCCCCTCCCTGACACATACACCACACTTCTCAGCAGGGTGATTCCAAGAGGTTATTGAAGCAGCTGTGAAGTCATCAATAGCTAGTGTTCTCATAGAAGACATTTCTGAAACTTGGGCATTTTAGGACCTTTCACTATGAATCCAAAGTCCTACACACAGCATCTACAAATAAGTAACTATATAAACACATAATTGCATGGATCCATCCAATTAGTATTGCTGTATGAGCATTGGGCAGTACTTTAAAAAGCATTAGAGATAGATGTATCACTCAAAACAAAGTTCATCCCTAAATTGTGGTACTGGCAAGGAGAGTCAATAGGATGACTTGGTAAACACAAAGACAATCAGAAGGATGCCCAATCATTTCATGGAGGCCATGAAAAACTAATAAGAAACTTGCACAACTAGCAGTAAAGCACTCAGAAACATCTTTGTACTTGGAAGTCAGTGCGTCCGCAGCCACGAATGAGAAGGGCATCGCCTGTGAATGCCATGCGAGGATGTGGTTGCTCCAGGCCTTCACCAGTCACGTATGTCACACAACCCTTTGTGTGCCCAGGTGTTGGTCTCACCTGTTTCATGATCCCTCATTTAGCAGCACATTACAAGAAAGAGAATAAGCATCAGTGATGCTGTAACCCTGAAACATCAATAGAAATAAAACCTTGTCAAACTCTCACTTTACAAGGGGGAAGATTCTTCTCCAACCTCTAGAAACAAGTTGCCGATGAAGATTTTTTCACCAGGATCAATCAGTACATCTGCCCGGGCACCACTTGCCTTTGAGATTATTGACTTCACCCCTGGCACCTTAGTCTGCACCATCTCATCATAGCCAGCACTGAGTAGTTATGTCTGCTATTTCTCAACACATAAATACCATCTTCCTCTCTCTTTTCAAACAGTTGCACTGTGCATTCATAATCAAGTCCTGCATGTGCTAACTTCTTCTAAGCCCAGAAAAAGCGAACACTCTGATCATTACAGCTTTGCTTGTGATAGTCTGTCAGTCAGGGCAACAGTGCTGGCAGAGATACTTTGCCCTTAAAAGACATGGGCTTGACATAGCCTTGTGACGTAGACCTTGCAACCAGTTTTGCCAGAGCACAAGGAATTTGTGAACGTGAGAGAACAGTGGTAACCACTCATCACAGGACTCCTTCCAGTAATGGACCAAGGGTTTGTACTTTGTACAAGAATTTCCAAATTATATGTAGAAATATGTTAACAAAAGCAATGCTTTGTGAGCAATTGTCGCAGAAACTACACCCAGACACTGTTAGGGTTTTAGCAAGATGGGAACCATTGCTCCTCTCTTTCAGTCTTGCAAGCTCATGTTATGGAGGAAATACAATAACTACACCTAGTTTTGTCTGTGAATGCTGGATAGCTGACAATGAGTTGCAAGAATCCAGAACAGGATGCTGTCTGTTGTTGACACAGATATACCGATGAGCTACCTGCATTCATTCCATAGCATGAGGCAAGGATGGGAGCAAATGCTTACTACAGCAGTACACACCTTGAGAAGTCCTGTGCCGGTTATATGATCAGCATGAACATGAGTGTTCATGACATACAGAAGCTTTAGTCCAAGCTCCTTCACAACACTGGCATCTCTGTCTGCTGTTTTATCCACGGGATCCACCAACTGCAATCCTCCAAATTAGCTCGAAATGTCACAAACATCTATGCCATGGGGACTTGCAAGCAAAATCCAGGCAGCAAGAAGAGTTTACTACTTAGACATGTGGAGAACCACTCCGCTCATTTCTAGCAAACAGCATTCAGGCCCCAAAATCCTGGCTCCTCTTGCAGAGACTAGACGATCTGAAATTCATCGAATTTGTGCACAAGAATCGCCTTTCTGTCCTTCTCCAATTTGCATCAATCTGGACACTGATCAGCATTTCCTTTGTCTCCATCCACAAGCTCTATTACATCTTGCATCTCATCACATAGCATCAAGGCATACAATTCCCGACTCCACGGCTATCGCCACACATCAGTCGATATCTCATTCACAACAGAAATGAAAAAAAAAAAAAAAAACAGAACAAAACAAAAAAATTCCGAAAAAAACCACCCCCGGAGGACAAGGAAACGCAGACGCGCGAAACC
>Ga0116227_10006913_pt1 | contig 22586 bp, 15 predicted proteins | sample S1TSphgellanicum_FD_89693 | JGI IMG/M metagenome (GOLD analysis project Ga0116227, IMG submission 89693) | Host-associated microbial communities from peat moss isolated from Minnesota, USA - S1T2_Fb - Sphagnum magellanicum MG | ecosystem: Host-associated > Plants > Peat moss > Unclassified...
CCTGCCTTCCACCACCTACCTACCTACCTACCTTCCAGCTTTCATGTAGCCTTCCCTTGGATGATTCACTCGGCAGGAAAATTTTGGGCTGGAAGAAATTTGGGATTTATGTCACCCAGTGCCCACCATGTATTATGTAACAAATAAATAAATAAATAAATAAATGCTTGTGCTTTGTATTAACAATAGAATGACCAGGGAAGATTAAAGCTCTAGATTTATGGAATGTACTTAAATAGTTAAATAAAATTTAAAATTCTAATTGAAGTTTCATTTTGAAAATGTGAGAAAAAGGGAGGAATAATGATAAGGGAGATTGAGGTTTATCAATTTAATGATATCCCCTCTCTCTCTCTCTCTCCTTATTATTTTCCTCATATGTTCCCATTTGGTTTTCAACAGGTCATCATTATTTTTGTTATTCTCAATTTTGATTTTGTTATATAACATGGACATGAAAAGACATATGTTATTGTATCCTTTCATGTTTTTTTTGAAAGGGTATTGAAATAATATTTTTTTGAATTATATACATATTTAATGAGCTGCTTAAAGCCATATTCTCTAGATAATAAATCTAGAGAATATTATTTAAAAGGTGCTGAAATTTTAATTGTAAAAATTTCTCCCAAAAAAAATTATTGCAAGAAAAAAATTCAGGATTTTCATTTTTCCCTTGTTCCCATCAGGTTCCCAATATGTTCCTCAAATTCCCATTGTGTTCCTCAACATGTTCTGCATAGCAGCTCACTTTTATCCTGAATGCTTTGGCAAATGTTGTCCTCCTTTCACCTATATAGCTGGGCCAAAGGGGAGGAACTCTATACGTCAATATAGAACCTTCTATTTTGGGGAGCATCCATAGTTTCATTTTATTTTATTTTTGGAGTGATGGACCCGTCAAATTGGCTAGTTGCAAACATAAAATAAAACAAAATAGAACTTGGGAGCCACCTCATCCAATTAATATGAGAGGTACTTGGTTTGCTGCAGTAGATTCCTGGGTCTTAGTTAGTAAGAATTGAACTAAAATCAATTCTGATTTTCAATGTTTAAGAACTGGAATTAGAACTGGAATCAGGTTATTGCTTTTTCAAGAACTTGGAACTGAAGCCAGGTTTACACCTCTATTTTATGTGTGGGACTTAAAACTTAACTGACATACTGTAGACTAGGGTCAATTTCCACATTGACAAAACGAATAATTTTTTTTTCAAAAAATGAATATATATATTTTTTGGAATTATATTTTTTCCCATCATCTACCATAATATAGTGATATGAGTAGTGAAATTATTCGGAATGTAGCCTTTGATAATTATGATGATTTTCAACATGTCTTCTTCATATTTTCACAAAATTTCATTTCACTATTTTAAGGACTATTTAACGATGAAACTGACCTTAGGGTAAGGTATATGTGTTTCTGAAAATCCAATTTAGAATCAGGGGTTCATTGTCAATGGATTGGAGTCAGGTCTGATTTTAAGAATCAAAACTGAAATTTATTTTCTGAAGAACTAGGGTAGAACTGCTCATCATTGATCACTATCTTATGATTGAACACTTCTTTAGATCTTTGTCATTTGTGCTTCATTTTGAGTGATTTAAAATGTTATGAGAATGTTACCTTGAGCTCTAGAAATCATCTTTGAAAATGCAAAGGAAAAGGAGTATTAGAAAAATAGCAAGAAGAAAACTAAGCTTTTCAACTTACAAAACTCGTTTTTTTTTTCTTTCTTCTCTTTAGACCCCTCCCATTTTCAAAGCTTCTAACTTTCTCATTTCTCGTTCATTTTAAATGATTTAACCTTCAGTTGTACTCCTTGAGCTGTAATAGCAACAGAGCAACATACAAAGAATTTTTGAGATGTTCTGAAGCCAGCTTTGTAATGTTCTATGGTTTGTTTTTCTGAGTTCTCGACCCCCTCTACTTGGGGTTGGGGCATAACTTTCTCATTTCTAATCCATTTTTGAAAAAAATTAGTGAATAAGATGCCCCAAGAGGAGGCATTCAAGTTTTGTTTGGACATGAGAAACAACAAAGCCCTCCCTTTCGATCCAGCGTGGCCTAAACATTTAAGTGTTCACTCACCGGCCATTCTACCCTAGATTTTGTTTTTGTACACTCACACTTGGAACTGGATTCTTGATTGTGCTTATGTGTGAAACTGTTTATGTGTGAAACTGAAACCAAAACTGGAACTGGAGATTCTTGATAAATGTGAGAAAATCATTAAACACTGGTAGGGACCAAAGGTAATACTAAAGCTTGTATTAATTTATACCAATCTCAATACCAAGTAAACACTTGTTTCACACCAGCCATGTACCTGCTTAGGCTACCTATTCAACTGCCTAAGTTACACAGTTACCAATTTATCCACCTACCCACATTACTTACCTATTTAGGTTACTCACCTCCTTACCTAACCACTTGCATACCTACTTACCAAAATACCTAAGTTTTCAAAATTATACATTCATTTCAGTTACCTATTTACCCACATACATACCTATGTTCCCTATACAACTACTTAGGTTATCACTTGTCTACCCACCGAAATTATCTACTTATTTAAGCTACCTACAACTCATTTGCCTAGGTTACCCACCTAGGCTACTTATTTATTTGGGCTACTTACCTACACACTTATGTACCCACTGAGGCTACCTACTTATTTACCTATATACCCATTGAGGTTACCTACTTGCACACCTACATACCCACCAAGGCTAGCTATTTACTTACATTACCTACCTAGTTCAATCTTCAAACAAAGTGAGAAGGAAGGATTGGGTACTAAACTAGTTTGAGCGCAATTTTAATAAATTTTCCCAGTTTATTCTCCTTTCTCATTGTAGTTCAAAACTGGCTGTCCAAAAATTTGGGTTTTGCCACCAGTTTGGCCAAACTGGCCACATAAGTTCCCAGTTAGAGACACTTTCTGAATATTTGTAGTACCTATGACTCAGTTTTGGATGCAACACACCTGAGTTGTTGAGGTTTAGGGTTTAGGAGGGTTTATCAGGGTAGGTCTACAAAGCCCCCAATGCCGATGCTTCCCCTCTCACACTACCTACTTAACTTGCTAGTAAGTATTATCATAGGTAAAGAGGCAATATTTTGGCCTAGAATCTTTAGGATTATATGAGTAGCCTAGTACCCACTGGTGTTTTCCTTTGAGCAAAATTTTACAGGGTGAAGATTCTTTTTTTTTTTTCAGAAAATGAAAAAAATAGAAAATTTTGTGATTATAGGGATTTTTCGTCATTTTTTGATGTAAAAATAATTAAATTAGTCACATCTAGACCTAGGCACTTCCAAGGTTGTCAATTGTACCACCAGCACTTTTGAAGAAATGCTACAGCTCACCCAGGACAGTCGCCATTTAATGCAGGGGATCCTCACCAGTGGATATACTTGAGAAATTTGAATAAAAAAACCCTAGTACCCACCAGTGCATCATCCATTGGAAACCCAAATGTTATGACTCAGTTTTGGATGAAACGCAACTGAGTTTCCAAGGTTTAGGGTTTAGCAGGGTTTTAGGAGGGTTAACTAACACTTCTTTTCCCCTTCCCGCCCCCTTCACACTACCTAAGTAACTTCTAACTTCCCCTAAGTAAGTGGGTAAGTATCATAGGGAAGTAAGTAGGCAGGGAGTGCAATTGGTGGCTAGAAGGTGGGTAGATGCATTTGGATAGTTTGTAGATAGCTAACCATTGTGGTTAGGTAAGGGACACAAACACAATGAACAAGTGTTTCCTATCCACACACCATCCATCTTGCACAGTATGATGGTTGGTGTTGATTTTGCTCTGTCCAGGAGTTCAAACTTTTTAGTTCTCACCCACAATTCCTTCTGGCAGTTGTATTTAGAGGGGGGCACAGGCAGCCTTCTTAAGGGTCTCTTAGTCCAGACCACTTGAAACAAAATCCAAGAATATCCAAAGAAAGAGGGGTAAATTTGGTGTGAAATGGCTTCTTTCTTGATCTGGCCCTAAGAGACTGTATATAACAAAAGGTGGGTTTATCCCTCTAACTGGGACCATGTTGTTTTTTGGGCATTAAACCCTAAACCCTAAACCCTATAGGGACCCTGTATAACAAAAGAGGGGTGTATCCATCTAACTGGGACCATGTTGTTTTTTGGGTGTTAAATGGCTTCTTTCTTGATCTGGCCCTAAGAGACCGTATATAGTAAGAGAAGGGGTGTACCCATCGAACTGGGACCATGTAGTTGTTTTTTGGTGTTAAATGGCTCCTTTCTCGATCTGGTCCTAAGGGACCACATATAACAAAAGAGGGGTGTACCCATCTAACTGGGACCATGTTGTTGTTTTTGGGCGTTAAATTGATCCTTTCCTGATCTGACCCTAAGAGAAGAGACCGCATATAACTAAAGAGAGGTGTACCCATCTAACTGGGACCACGTTGTTGTTGTTGTTTTTAAAAAGAAAAAGTCTGACAAGCTACCTAATAATGCCTTGTACACATCTTTCTTGTTCTAGTTGCTTGCTCTCCTGGTCCCAGTGCTTTTACTTTTTGAACTTTGTGATGTAGACTAAGTGGCAATCATCTACCTATATAACAAGGGGTCTGTCACTCTGTGGCCTTGCCATTTACAATAAAAAGTATCTTAAATCATGTATTTAGTATGTAATTTTGGACTTTTGCCAAGTTTAGAATTAACAAGTTATCATTTTGAAGATTAAAAATTTGAAGAGAAACTTTGATTTGATGACCACCATGTGATGTAATAATATATATTAATAATGTTTTGTCTCATTAATGTTCCAACAAATAATATTTTCAATGTTTTGGTCAAATTCAATAAAAAAAATAATTTAAAGCACCAAATTAAAAAAATTAAAAATTAAAAATTTAGTCCAAAATTAATTAAATACATGTTTTAAAAAAAATAAAATTATGAAAACTCAAATATTTCACCATGCAAAATTATAATGTTCAAAAAATCCTCTGAAAGAAAACAAAACCCTTCAAGATATTAGAACTCTGTAACTAATCTCAAGTTCCAGCACAAACCAAAATATCATCATTCAAAAATCCTCACATAAAATAGATCTATAACATAGGGGGCCAAAATCCCTTAAGCTACTATTCTCTATAATGAATCTAAACACAATATCCTTACCTTGGTAAGCAAGGCCAACAAATTGGAGCAAACAATTTATTTACAACAAGAGAAGCATCCTTTTTCAATATTGACTGCCTCATTAAGAAAAAAAAGGGCTAATTTCTTTGTGAAAAAGATTTCAAATTTTAGCAACCAAAAAAGTTCAAAATCAGTGATTTTTAGCACTTTGAACTTTAAAACTTGTCATAGTGTAAAATTTTACACTAGAAAACAACCACTGGCTGGTGCTCCATTTCTTTAGGACTTCATCTACTTCCTTGTAAGCCTCACCTGGTCTGTATCAGAATCATTATTTTGGACATTCATAGGATTCCTGTTCACAGGATTCATAACGATAAATTGAGGGTTGGGATTCAGGGTAAGGGTTCATTAACATTGTTCACTGACATTTTCCACTGCTCTGACAATAAGCAGGTTTGGTTAGAAGCTGGAAAGAGTTGGATGGGTATTGGAGCTTTGATGGATCTAGTTTGGATTGCAGCTTCAGGTCCATGTTTTAGTTGGGGATCAAGCAAATCATATGTTTTTGGTTAGTGATTGCTGTCCATTATAGTAGTTAATCTTTCTGGTTTATTGAAAGCTGTGAGTATTGTATGTTACAGTATTTTATATTGTTTGACTCACCTTGGTGGTGTTTCAAGAGTTGGAATGTAGGTGGGGAAATTTTGGTGGTGTTTGTCCATAGTGTTAGGTTAAGTATGGAGAGTCTATTGACAAGTAGGTTCAATAGAGTTAGCAAAGAGAGATGTTATGCATTACTAAATGGATGCTCAACAGTAAAGAACTAACAAAGTTGCTCATATAATAACATGCACCAAAGATCAGGATTCAAGGACACCTATGAGGACAAAGTCCCAAACACCAAAAAAAAACTAAAACCTCAATCACATTGAACTGGGTTTCAACAACAAATAACTACACACAAAATAAAACACTAATATTTTGTAATGAACACCTAATAGGGACATTATGTCTAAGAGATGTCGTGTTGATCTCTTCTTAAGTTCAACATTGTGAACTATCAGCCTGACCTGACCTGTAAACAAGAAGAAACAATTTATGTCAGGTCAGGCATTGCTTTTCTCCACCATCCCATGCTATGCTTACTAGTCTTTTATCTTTTTTAAAAATCTGCCAACAAACTGGTCCTTCCGTATTTTCCAAGTACATATCATCAGCTTCTGTGATTTTTTGCATTTGTTTTGAACAGATTTTTGGAGGTGATGGAAAACAAAAGAGCATGTTTTACATCAAAGTATTTAACAAAACAACTCATATCAACTCCAAAATCTGCCTTGACTTTTACTTTAGCATGGTAGTTTGCTTTGCAAAGTTGAAGAATGAGTACTAAACTACCATGCTAATGTAAAAGTGCAAAGTGGGCATTGCTCATTCTTCAACTTTTCTTAGGTCCTTGGTGCCATATTGTGAAGCGCACAGCTGAAGCCTAAGAGTACTTAATAGTGTACTTTGAAAGACTTTTGGGCTTGTACCCAACTGTCTTGCTGGTGGTCTTTATACCCTTTCATGTGTTGTATTTCACTGAAGGTCATATTCAAGCCCAAGTACACGAATGACATGGTCATCAATTGGAGTCAGTCACAAACAGGCAGGGTGGAGCTTGTCCCTACAAAACTTCATCAATGATACAAAAATTGTGTGGTCAATTTATCCATTCATGCATTCCATTAGTCATTCATACATTTGTGCCTGATGGTGTGAGTGGGCTGATTTGTTTTAATATTGGTTAATTAACTTGTTTCAAATTTTCTCCTCAATGAGAATTCACATGGTAATCAACTCCTAGGCCTATTGAGGTTGTCCAAACTGTGATCAAATGGATAAATAAAAAGAGGCTCTTGGGTTGTGTTTAGGCACCCTTTAGTTCATCATTTTGTGGAGGCGTTCGTTCACTTCGTTGTTCTTTTCTCTTTCTCTGTTTGATTAGTTCTAGATCCATGGTAGTTTTGTAAGATGTTGAGATAGACCTGGCCTGGCTAAACATTGAGCCGATGAAATCAAAACTCAGCTAGGGAGTGAAAATAAATAAATACTTTAGTTGATGAACATGAGAGAAACAAAATATTAACCTAAAGCTCCACAAAATGAATACCCTTGAAGATTACAAGGGCCAAGTAGAACGAGGAACAGAACCATGGCAGGACTTTTTTAGAGGATGATGAAGCTGGTGGGCAGCCCCAGCTACTAGTACACACCTTGGTACTAACAAGTCAGCCAACGTCACCTCTATATGCTGCTGGCAATGGCTGCTAGCAGTGAGTAACACTCCACACCAACTGTACAAACTACAAACCATGCCCATCTCAGTTGATCAACTTTGCCAGAGTCGCTGCACAGGACACTACCTATGCAGAGATGTTGTAAGACCCAAACAGAAAAGGCAAGTTGCAAAGTCATTGTGCTTTTTCTCCATTGTTTCCCAAATTTTATGGGATAAGAAACAGAGCTTTACTTGTCTCTAGTATGCAAGCTTTCTTTTTTTTAATTAATTAAATTAAATTTTTAATAAAATTTTTAAGCATGTAGTTGATATAGGTGGACACTTTCATTGGTTGTACAATGCTAGTAATTAGAAAATTTTCAGTTTTGGGTTTGCATAGGTTTCTACTGGATCTGGTGTGAAACCAGACCTGCCTGGGAATGTTTTTTTTCAAAACCCATGAACCAAGAGTCTTGAAGAAATTCTAAGAACCAGGTTTGGAACTAGACCAGAGGTTCTATGGGATTAAAAAGGTCCTTGAACCAGTCGCAAGGGCTCTTTCAGAATTTAAAAAAAAGTTGGAACCAGGACTAAAGGACCTCTTGTTAAGGTCCGTTGTTGAAATATATGAACTGGACAACATTGATATTGAAACTGATATAAAATTGGTACGAAGCTGATATTGCCTTGGGTGATAAGTCCTTATCAGCATTGGTTTAGTATATAGGATTTTGATGAACTTGGGTATGCACCTTGATATGTAAAACTGGAATCAATTGGTATGATTTTATGAAAACCCTAAGACATACCCGAGGTTGACGTTTGCCTTGCCTCCATGGACACTACCATTGCACTTACCCATACCCATAGTTTTTCTCTTTTGAGATATTCTTATGCATATATCATCTGTGAAAAATCTCTAAACCCCTCTCTAGTTGCAGCCCCCCATCTTCCTCATTATTAGTGTGTGTGTGTTTTTTTGGGAAACAAATGGAAAAATCCATTGCATAGAAGTATTTTTAATGTGTTTTGAATGATTAAAACCTAATGGGTGTGCCAATTAGGGCTTTACAAAATTTCTTTGTATTCCAAAAGGCAAAGATGCAGCGATCAAAGATCTTAAACTCGAAATCCTATTGTGTTTTGATTCACCTGTCACTGAACACTGTACTGCTTATACCAAACACCTCATATCTTGTCCATTCCTTTATTGAATTGAGATATTTTTGCAGTGTTGGGAAGCGCTAGGTGGAAGGCTAAAACTGTTCTTTGAGCTTCAAAAGCAGAGGATCAATGTGTGAGGATTTGACCTTGTTTGAATTCTTAAATATTCGCTCACCAGCCTACCTACTTTGCACAACAAAGCACAAATTGTTGCCCACAACATAACTTAATGAGTGTCTCTACCATGCAAAACTAGAGGTGAATAATGAAAGTTTGAATATCATAGCAAAATCATGCCCAATAAAGACATATAGGCTCAAGCATGCCAAACAAACAAAATTAATATGCAGCAGATAGGAGGCGATAAGAGTATAATTGCTTACTTTCTGCAAGAATGACAGAAGTCCATACTCCATACAATATTACCCCATACCTGGGATCCTGAAATGAGCGGCAAGGGGATGAATAATTAATTGCTAAGTTGCTCCTCACTAATCCATACACCAATGTGCAATGAGTAGCAGCAAATGTAAAGCGCAAGCAGAACATTTCAGTATATTTGGAGGGCAAGTGAAATCTGTCACCATGTACATGTACACCAAGAGTACCCTTGCACACATAATACCCAAGATTGCTTTTTCATTTGACAAAACCCAATTGCTCTTGTCAAAGGATAGGAAACACTAGTGTGCGACCATAGTGTTTTTGTGTGCAAGGATAGGGAACAACAGTGCGATAATGGGGGAATCAGTGTGTGATGTTAGAGGATTCGCAACAAAATAGGTCCCTTTACTCTACACCACATTACACTTGTGTTTGATCGGGTCAACAAACATCATGATCCTATCCCAGCATTGGTGTTTTTTCTTCATAAAACCAAGGATATGGGCTTGCCTGCAATGTTCTATTTTATGTTCAGAGGAGCCCATCAATTGCATCTGGATTCTGGATGCATTAGGTTCTCTGAAATTGATTTGTTGTTATCATGGTTGTTGCAATGTGTACTTTCAAGGTTGACCCCAATTGCTACTTGCCTACCATTTGAAAGTTTAGTACAAACCAGTGTTGGTCTAGTATCAAAGAATATTACCTATATAGCAGGCTGGTATGGTCTTCAATACCTTGTCAATACCAGGCATAAGCCTATACACCAGAGCACTGAATTTTTTGGTGGCGAGTTTTTGCCATTTTATAATTTTTTTTCTTTTTTGGTACAAATGAAAGAATTCATTGCGAAGAAAAAGGCAATCAAAAAATATTTGAAAACAGAATATTTTATCACAAATTCTCTTTTGAGAAAAAAATTGCCAAAAATTGTCACAACTACCTACGACATGAAAAGGCATTTCAGATTTTTTTTACTTTCATAATCTGAACTAGAGTGTAGCCTGTGCCATTTGGCCCAAGTGTGAATGCATTATTTATTTTTCACATTTTCAGAATTGAAAATTTCTAAATTCAACAATGTGAACACATTGAGGGCTCAACTCATTTTTCCTTCCAAACCCAATTTTTGCAATTTTGTTTGAATTTCCAGCAACAAAATCCACTCAAAAAGTCAATATCTTCCACAACTTAGCTCTGAAATTTGTGATATAAACTTTGAGCATTCCAAAGATACCAAGAGCACAGCATGAAGCACTCTGGTTTGGGAGATCCCAGCATGACAAAACAAAACAAACTACAATAGATGTCACAAAATTTGCCTAAATATTCTTATGGATGATTGCCAATTGAGCAACATCACAAAATTGGGAAAGAAAAAACATTGTACCAGAGTCCAGACCAACACTTACACAAACTCCAATTGTGCCCATCCTTTTGGGCTTACCAATCCTCCTTTTTTTGGGCATACAAAACCTTTAATCTTCTTAGAAATTAGGGCATGTTTGGGCACCACCTGTACATCATCATTTTTCTTTTTCAAGATTATGCAGCCAAATTGGGAAGGCTCTCAAATGTGCAATGTGTGGTGGATTGAATGTTTTTCCTTAGTCAATGACCAACAAGAGTGTTTTGTGCAATTATACAACTAGGTAACTGGCGAGAGCATGCAAGTAACCAGCGTGCTCAAGCGAGTTACTGGACATAAGCGTCCCTTGTGAGAATTGAGATGCTCATGGAGAGAGAGAGATTATGAACTCTTCATCCAAGTACCAAAAGGGCTATGGAATCATTGGGCCAATGAGAGCCCAGCGTGATACCATGTGCTAACTAGTAGGTCCCTAACGAACTGGAGGTTGAAGGTTATGGGTTTAACCTGTGACCTGACACCCAATTCGAGTGCCAAGATTCTCATGAGGGATGGTTAGGGTTACCAGTAAGTAATTCCAATCTTCAACAAGAAGACTATGTGAGATGTAGGGGGCAAATCCTCCTCGGAGGCCTGGTTTGGCTTAAAGTGATTACTTTGGAAAGTGCTCAAATTTAAATCCTATAAATTTTTTAATTGCCTGAAATTTTAAATGAGTAAAAGAATTATGTTTGGAAACAAAGGGAAGCATTCAATAAATGCTACAACATGACATCAATAATACTCAGGTATATCATTCACCCTGAGATTGGAGATCAATAAAATTTCAACTTTCTTGATTTTGAAGGGCTCCATCCAAGATTAAATTTTGAACTAGACTTCACATGGCCTTGTGCTCCCTCATTTTGATAATGTTCTCGATTAGGGTTTTACCCTACACAGAAAACATTTCCAAGCTCTTTTACCCATCCAGAGGGCCCAGAGTGAATGAGTGGTCCAGCACCTACTCTGGTACCTCCACCTTCTTGATCGAGGTTTCTTATAGGCTAGAATAAAAGTGGGAAATGTTAAAATTGGACTCTAAACCCTGATTTAGTCTTAAGATGGTAGAGTTATCCGTAAAGTCACCCCCCCTTCACCCTCTCTTTCACCCCCTATCCCCTCTTTGAGTGGTATCCACAAAGTAAGGAAATTTTATTAAATCTCACTATGAAATGCTGAAACTCAGCATTTAATGCACAAGGTTCGAGAGTAATTATAGTAGTTGTACAGGTAAGAGCAGTGAAAATATATCTAGCAGCAGTGAAGGCGCTAAGGAAAAAGGAAAGACAGGATGAAATTGAGTTTACCACCAAAATTGGTGGAAAAACTAGTTCGGGACCCTGTTATTTCGTTTTGTAAAATTTTCATTCCCAGTTACGCGTGTGAGGTCCTATTATGCCAAAATTGGCCATTCTCGCCCCTTAATCGCGTGACTTTACAGATAAGTATGGTCTATACATAATCGTCTAGAGCAATGCAAAAACATTTGAGGTTTTCAATTTTTACCATAGTACCCAGTCTAGGTGCTAGTTCACCCAAGGCTGAAGAGGTACTTGCAGGAACCAGGCCCTTTAGGTACAGCTATTTGTGTTTTGCATCCAGAGATTGCTGTCCTGACACAATACAGCTGTGGAGTTGTACTAATGGTAGTGAACATAAGTTGTTATGCAGTTTCCAAAGCCCAGTCAGTGAAAGTAATCAACATAGTGAAAAGGGCACACTGAGAGCGGCCTTTTGTTGAAGTCCAGGCTGAATCATCGTTAAGCATTCAGTGTCTAATGATTGTCACCTATTGAAGCTACTAAGCTAACACACCATATTTTTACCAAGAATCCTTTTAAAATTGAGGCCCTAATTTCCTTTCAAAAGGTGTCTAAAGTTTGAACCCTGTACCTTAAACCCTAATTTAGTTGTTCTTCAAAACCAAATCACAATAATTCAGTCAACCTCTTAATTCAGTACTTAAAAAGAATTGGCTAGAACCCTAAACACTAATTAAATGTTTCATTCAAACCAAAGAACACTAATCCAATCAGCCTTTCAATTAAAAGGGTATGTAAGAAAAGAGTTTTCCTTCAATAAATTTTCAGTCCAGAACAATTTTTTTGGAAAATTTCATTGTGGGTTTTTTTTTGCTGTGTGATAAACAAAGTACTTCTCACTTTGAATAGCAAGGCTGTCAGTATTCCTTACCTTTGAGGTTACAAGCTTAGTACATTCTTGGATGAGGAGGGACCCTCTGGGAACGTCATATTAAAAAAATGTAGAACAACAAATAAATAAATTGTTTGAGCTCACACAAATGATGCAAACCTGTCAAATATGTTTGATCACCATTGTCAAGTATTTATCAGAGAACATCACCAAGTTCAATGTGAACGAAGTTCCTTGTTTTTTTTTTTTCCTTTTCCTTTTTGGGTTTTAATTTCAAGGACTATTTCTGGAGTCTATTTATGTGAATATTTTTATATGTGTGTGACTTTGTTAGTTTTGATCATGTTGGCAGTCTATCTAGTAGCATAAGACACAATTGAGAACACACACATAAGATGCTAGAAATGAAACCAGAAAGAAAAAAGAGACTTAAAAAATTGCTGATGAGAGTTGCAACAATTAGTAACAAAATCAGATGTGTGATATCTCCAGTACTATGGTGTCACAGACAATACCAAAGCTTTCCATAAGTGTCCAACTAAATTGGACTTAGAAGTTGCAAATTCTGAGTGAGGATCTCTTACTTACAAGCCACTTTGATAATTAGCTGCTGTCTGCCCACACTAACTTGGTGTTTTATTTTTCTGTTTTTTTGTGCTAGGAATTACTTTGATTGGCCATCACAAAAAACTTATTGAAGCATTGAACATGCCCAGAATAGAATCACACACCAACTTTGTTTTGGTAGCTCTACTATAATAAGTATTTGGTCAATTTCATTAGCCTACTGCAACAGTACTTACTAGAGACATCCTTGATTTGCAGCCCCCATGTGCTTGCTCTTTAACTGGGTTTAAGTATTATTATTTGAGAAAAGAAACAACTGGGAAATGATGTAAACAAGGAAAAAGCCTGCACTTCACTTGAGTGATGATTTTACAATAAAGATGATTCTCAACTTGCTACTGTTAAAGCATTGACACACACCCATTGCAGCTGGATTATGAGATCTTTTTTGAAGCTATTAAGCTGATGAAGCTGGAGGGAGTGACTGACTGAGAACCTCTTTCCATTGCCCATATGCACTTATTTTTTTCCTCTCAGAGGTGGTGATTCAGTTAGAGTTCTTTATAGTTTTATTTATGAGTCTGATTATATAGAAGACAAAAAAAACTCAATCCTTCAGGTATGGAGCATGCAGGAAAACAAGAGCACCAGCTGTGTCCTTGGGTATCCAAAGTCCACAGGAAATTTACAGAAGTCTGTTGCTGCCAGAGAAAACACCTGTCCAAAAATCTGGACTTGGTTAGTGGAGTACCCTTGGCTTGGCGGCTTTCAACAACAATTATATTATGTGTAGAAATGTTGAAATTTTCCCCAAAAATTTATTTCAAAGAGCAAAATCTGGTGAACTGAAAGTGGAGAATCTTTGGAATATTCAGTAATATTAGATTTTCCACATGGAATTTTCAAAATTAATTAATTATTTGACAGACATGTGTTGAAGCTGCCCCTGTAGCTAGCACCTTAAGTAGAGAAACAAGGTTGGTGTTGTGAGAATGGTGTCCCACATGAGAAATCTTGTGGGAGGGGGTGGGGTAATGGGTTGGGCTTTTATCTTCATAATAGAGATCATCAACCTTTAACTTTGGTATGTACTTCACCTAATCCCATCCCAACAAAATCACCAACTACATTAGTGGTGAGAAGAGGAAGGCAAAGCTTCAAAAGTGTGGCAACTTGCTAATGATGTTTCATTAATTGAAAAAATAAATCAAATGACAGGTTGAAAAAGAAAGCAAATGGTGACAATTGTACCACATGCTCCTTCAATGTATGGATTAGTTGCATATTGCAAGTTATTTTAAGTTTAATTGGACATGATTATTACAATGTCAAAACTAATGTTCATGTAGACCACAATTACAATGTACTAGTTGTTACCTTAATTTCCATTTGTTTCAAAATTATTCTAATCATTACTTAATAATAGCAATTTAATAACTTTTCATTTTAAGAATTGCAATTGATATCCTTTGAATTTATTACAAAATCCCTACTAATGTTGGATTTGGCCTCTTAATCACATGGGTTGAAACTATGGTATGTGACAAATTCTAGTGCATTTTTCACAATGCGATAATTGAGTTTAATCATCAATGAATAAACAATATTAATATTTGAAGAAAAAGGTGTAAAAACTTTTTCTTTGACAATTTTTTTCTCTTTATAAAGTTTCTAAATGGACAAATGATAGACATGTCTAAATATCTAATAAACTTGTTTTGAAAAAAATTAATGTGAAGTTAGTTCTTCTACTATTAAGGTTGAATATTATTAACCTTGATATAGGAGTGATTTAGAGAACAAAAAATTGGGCTTTCATTACATCAAAATCAACAAAGACTAAATAAGAATAACAAATTAAATGTTGCACTAAGCTTGACACTTTTAAAAATAAGAGAAGGAAAGTTGAAGTTTGATGGGAACTTGCAACTAGAGCCAAAGTTCCATGGGGTAAACATGTTTACCTAGGAGAATTTAGGCTCAATTGTATCAAGGAACCATGCTTTCCTTGGGAACAAGGGCCATTTGCCCTAAACAACCATCTTTCCCTAGGCCCGTTGCACAACCCAACCTCCATAGCAATGGACCTAAGTTGCTTTCCAATGGACCCAAGTTACCTTGGGCAATCATGGTACCATGAGGAACATGGGGAAACCATGTTTGCCTTGGAGAACTTGGGTCGATTTATTTTAGAATATCATTATTTTCCAAAGAACTTGGGCTCATTTGCCTCATGAACCCATGTTTCATGGGTCCATTGAATGGGGAACTCCATTGTAATGGCCTCAAGTTGCCCGGAGCAATCATGTTCCCCTAAGGAAACTTGGACCAACCATTCTTAGTTGGCAACTAACATTTTCTTGTATAAAATCAATCCTGAAAGAATGATTATAAAAGATTTGAACCCACAACCTTGTATTGAAATCATTTTCAACCATTGCATCATAATTTTCTTTTAAGTATGGGATATGTAGAATAATTAAATTGATTCTCATAACCAATGGACAATAAAACTTTTTAGAAAACAATTTGTGAACTACCCAAGCATTAATGATGTACATTTGTAGTTTTGTGTTGAACATTGAGTTGCGTTTGTTTCAATGCTTTTGTTTAATGCTTGACTATTCAAATCTAGATCTTCCTTGGTGGTGATGATAACAACAATTGATAGCATTGTTACATAATCATTAAATGTGTTATTGCATGAATAACTAGTATTTTTTACATTGCATTAGATCTTTTGAACGTTTTTCTATAAATGTTTAATATTTTGTCAATACATGCTTGGTTTATATTGATGTTGATGTTTGATAGTAATGCATATGATTTTTTAGAATTAAATTCGATTGCACATGTGCATTTATGAGTGTGCAAAAAATATGTCCATTATTTTGTCATGATTTTGGTTGTTAAATTCATCAAATTCCTTGTACATGAAATTTTACATCAAAACAAGATGATTTGAAATCAATTTTTTTCATTTTACATGTAGGTAACCTTTGGTTAGTTCTCAATTTGTCCATCCTTTTGTAGTGCCAAATTAAAAAAACTAAAAATATCATACAAAACATCCATTTTTTATTTCCAGTTTTTGAAGTGTGTTGTTCCATAAATGCACTATTTGAAACAAACTCATAACTATGATATAAAAATGTGGGGAACTGTGAAATGTTTTTGGACTATCTTCATATTTCAATACAAGGAATTTGCAAGTCAACAATTGGATTAACAATTAGTTTTTAGTCATAATTACCACATGCAATTGTTATAAGGTCTAGTCACAAAAGACAATATGTAACACCAAGTTGTAGCATTGTCATTTCACAACTAATTTTATGATTAAGCAATGTAATCACATTATTTATATTTATTTATAAAAATATTATGTAAATATTATTATATATATAATTGGTAATTTTACTAATTTCAACTTATACCATGTTGACACATGTCATTACTTAGGGTAGGTTTTAAAAACTAGTTTAAGTTGCTTAGGTCTCATAATTTACACACCTTAACCAATATTTGCCTTATAAATTATCTAACATATAAAAATATATGTTGTAAAATCAAGGATTTGAACCTTTCATGAGGGGCAAAGTTTTTCCCATTGCACCAACTTTTTTTATGTATTATAAATTGTATTCATGTTTTAATAAACATTTTTTCTAACCTATCTAAATGACCTATTCAACTTACCTTAAACTACTTAGGTTATATAAACACCTACCTAAAGGTTACCTAAGTTACTTAGGTTATATATGGACCTATTTAGGGGTCTATATAAGGGTTACCTAAGCTACCTAAGGATTTTTTATGCTACTTAAAAAACGTTTAGACTATGTTTCCATTTGTAATATCTATAATGTTATCATGTGTGAGTCTAACATTAAATTATTAATGATTTACAATTGCAATGTTCATCTAGTAGTTGCATGTATTGTGTTTTATTGCACCCAAGTGTTAAGGTTTTATTTGATATTTTGTCATTTGGAAGTGCAAACATTCATTATTAATCATGCAATGGGGTGTGATAAAAAATAGCCAAAAATAGTCATAACCATTATTTAATTCTATGTTTTTTACACCAATTTTTTTTATAAAAAATTTAAACCTGAGAATAAGTTAAAGTTTTGCACATTATCAAATCTAATATCTTATTTTATATATGTCCAAAATATGAAATTATTTCATTAACACTCGGACCTTCAAAAGTAGTGTAAAAGGGCTTGTAACCATTGTTTTTTAGCAATAAAAGGACTTGTAAATGGACTTGGAAAACTTTGAAAATGACATATTTATGGAAAAATTTTAACACAAACCTGAACAAAATAGTACAAAGAAATTTTTGAAGATTTTTTCTAAGAATATTTCCCAAAAATCAATCACCTAAAGGGGCACCAATGGCTCCTATTAACTTGTTTGCACCCAATGGGAATTAATTGTTATTATCACTTATCCTATTTATATTGAACACAATAACACATCTTTAAGTTTGTAATTTTTCTTGTGATGTCATGTGTGATTTTATTATTTGATAACTAGGGACCTAAAGTTGCAACATTTATCTAATACTTGCATGTATTATGTTTTGTTACACCAATGAATCACAATGTTGACTATAATCACAACACCTTGTTCCCACATGGCATGCCATGTCATCATGATGAAAATTAAATCATTGTTAATTTCAAAAATCGATGGTATTTTTGACTAATTAATAAATGAGATAAAAATTAATATCATGAGTCCTGATGTTGATTATATATTGACAACATCTTATTGTCATATGTCATGCCATTTCATCATTACAAGAAATTGAACTTTTGTTAGTCATACAGATTAATGGCATTTTCAACTAACTAGCATCACAAATATATAACAATACAAATTGAAAACTAATGAAATATTTTATCGCAAACACCAAAAAATTGTCATTTTTGACTATGGACATGTACATTTTAATTAAAGGCAGGGGCTTGAAGGACACATGTATTTTTTAACTGATCAACTTGATTATAATGGTTTATTTGACTATATACATATAATCAAGTTGTACAACCTTAGTCAAAATGGCCAATGGTTTTTAATCAAGTTAAACATTTAATCAAGATGGCCAATGATCTTAATTAAAATGACCGATGGTTTTAAATCAATTTGAACATTAAATCAAGATGACTAATGATCTTTAATCAAATGTGACATGGTCTATTATTGACTATGTATCTACCTCCTACCTATTCTCCCACCTATTTACTTAGCTAACTATTTATCTAGCTAATTGTTTACCTATTATTACCTACTTATTACCCACCCACCCACCTACCTACTATTTCCCTACCCATGTACCTATCTATTTACTTATACCTTTTCACCGACCTACTTATGTACCTACCTATATTTTCTCATTTTTATATAACCTACTTATTTACCCACTGTTAAGCGCAAATTTAACATGTCATTAACACCTTTGTCCGGGTTTTTTCCCCTTCACCTTTTAAACATGGTTAAAGGGGGAATAACCAATTGTCATTCAACCTCCACTTCCTTTACCTTAAATTTTGCCCTAATAGAATCCCATTATTCCCAAAGCAACTCCTTTTTTTTTTTTCCTTCTTTCTCTTAGTGAGAATTCCTTCTCCTATCTAGTATAATTCACAACCATACTTACCCTCCTAATTGTTCTACTTTTAAAGTTTTTTTTACCTTAGTTCCCCTTCTCCTGGCTGATGTGGATAACAACCATATTTTCATGTACCATTACTTTTTTAATTCATTGACCAGTTGCAACTTTAATGCACCTTATTTCTTCTACATCAAAGTTCATATAATCCAACATTTCTTGCACCCACATCATCACATTTCCAAGAACAATGAATAATATATTGCCTTAAATTTTAGCATTCACAAATCTAGATCCTAATTAATTCATAATCCTAACATCTCCTTGGTCCCTCTTTAACCACCCTTCTTAGTTCTACCATTGTGAACACCTCTTCCAACTTCTTACATCACACAAGCACCATCTTTTCCTTTCATCTTTTTCATCCTCCTTGGCCTTTTTTATTTTTGTTCTTACAACAATTCCACACCCCCACAAACCCATCCTATCTCTTCCTTTTTTACTCCTATCGTCCTACTCCAACAACCAGTTCAAGTACCTTTATTTCTCCCCTTCCCATTCGCCTCCAATCATCATACATAATGAACTCTTCTTTTTGAGCAGCTGTTGCCCCACCACTTGAAGATCTTGCCTCCACTTCCCAAGGCTTATGTTGATTAAACTGTATCTTAAAAAACTTGTTTCTTCATGATAACCCAACTTCCCTTCTTCCCCACCTTTTTCAACCCCTCATGATATCCACAACACCAACTTCAACCTTACCACATCATCATCATTCCTTCACTCCCACCCTCCTTTGTGTTCCACACACTTAAGAAAAAGAAAAAAATTCAGCAACAACTTTCAGCCCCCATAGAAGTGCCATCCTTACTCCCTGACCTAACCCTAATTGCTAAAAGTTTTTAAGAAATTCACACCCCACCTTTTTATTCGGATCACTTTATCCAATAGGTTTTGCCTAGCTGAATTAAGGTAAGACATCCATTTTTATCCTAATCTAACCCACCTCCCCCTTTCTTTAACTTAATTAGGCCACCCACCCATTTAATATAGCAAGAATAAGGTCAAGGTACTAACTTAACCCCTTTAGACTTTTTGGTTAACCCCAAAACTTCCTTAGATGCCCTATACATTTTAATCAGAATCGAGTTAGGCTAATTTTGGCCCAACACCTACCCACCTACCTACCTAAATTTAGCCATTAAGTTTAGCCATTATGTTTACTTAGGTCCCAAATTTTAACTAAATTTTAGCCTTTAGGTTTAACTTAAATTTAACCATTAGGTTTAGACACTATGTTTAACCACTAGGTTTAGTTTAAGTTGAACCATATTTGGCCACTTTGTATATTTTAAGTTTAGCCATTAGGTATAGCCACTAAGTATAAGTTAAGTTTAGCCATTATATTTAATCATTAAGTTTATCCATTAAGTTTAACCTAAGTATGACCATTATGTTTACCTACTAAGTTTAGCTTAAATTTAACCACTACGTTTAACCAAGTTTTAATTAGTATGTTTAACCATTAGGTTTAGCCAAAATTTAATCATTATATTTAACCATTCGATTTAATCAAGGTTTAATCACTATGTTTATCCACTAGATTTAGCCAAAGTTTAGCCATGTATAACCAATAGATTTATCAACTTGGTTTAACCATTATGTTTAAACACTAGGTTTAACCAAAGTTTTGTCATTATGTTAGATTTACCAATTAGTGTTAGCCAAAGTTAGCAATGAAATTTATCCATTATGTTTAGCAACTAGGATTAGCCATGATGTTTAACTATTAGAATTAGCCATTAAGTTTAGTGAAAGTTTAGCCATTAAATTTATCAACTTGGTTTAGCCATTACAAATTTAGCCAAAATTTAATCTTTATGTTTAATTATTAAATTTAACTGTTAGGTTTAGCCAAAGTTTAATCAAAGTTTAACAATTAGGTTTAACCATTAAATTTATCCAATGTTAGGTTTAGCCAAAGTTTAACTAGAAAGTTTAGCTATTAAGTTTAACCATTAGATTTATCCAATGTTAGGTTTAATCAAAGTTTAGTCATAAAGTTTAACCATAAAGTTTAACCAGTAGATTTATCAATTAGGTTTAACCATTAAATTTATCCAATAGTAGGTTTAACCAAAATTTAGCCATTAAGTTTATGAACTAGGTTTAGTCATTATGTTTAACCACTAGGTTTAACCAAAGTCTAGTCATTATATTTAACTATTAGATTTAGCCACTAGGTTTAATTAAAGTTTAGCCATGAAATTCAATCATTAAATTTATCAACTAAGTTTAACCAATAGTTTTAATCATTAGGTTTAGCCAATGTTTATCCATTATGTTTAACTTGATTTTAGTCACTAATTGTCACCTAGGTTTAACTAATGTTTAGCCATTATGTTTAGTCATTAGGTTCAACTATTATGTTTAGGCATTATGTTTAGCTTAATTTTAGTCACTAGTTGTCCCTTGAGTTTAGCCACTATGTTTAATTATGTGAAATAAATATGTGATAAAAAACTTGACAAAAGGTGACCACCTTTGATGGTGTAGTTTATTGGTAAGGACTTGGTTTATCATTGTGGAGGTTTGGAGTTCAATTCCTTATACTTGCAACTTATGTGTATGCTTGGAAGGTTAGGGTAGGTAGAATAGACTAAAGTAGTTTGGTGAGGTTAGTTAGGTTAGGTAAGCTAAACTAACACCTACCTACATAAATGTTTTTTTTTTGGACATTTTTAGACCTATTTACTACCTACTTACTTACCTACCTACCTATTAATTTTTTAAATAATAATTCAAAAAATGATTTTAATTTAAATGTAAATTTGATCCAATCAAATGGTCCACGGTCCACTAGTCAAATAGATAACCATTTCGTTGATCACAATGCTAGTCAAAATGACAAGGTTCAAATTGACTACCCAATCACACTGGCAGTGCAAATTGACTTGTCCACATTGATAAGGTGGTTTTTTTTTTATACTTTACATTTTGGGTAATTTTTATTAAAAAACCCAATCAAAGAAACAATGAATTATAGTAGTGGCATTGTGTTGATGCCCTTTGCCACTACAAGTTAATGATTTATATGACTAAGTAATTATAGATGTAGTTGAAAAAAAAATAGCAATTTTTGGGTTTGATTGAAAAGTACACAATGTGTTGTAGTTGATACACCCCATAGTTTTTTTTCTTCAATTTTGTCATGTAGTTAAAATGGTGATCATCCATAATATTTAACCATATTTGGTGATAAAAAAATATGAAAAAAAAAAATCTAAAATCCTTTTACATTTTTGGTTACTTATTGGAATTAAGGAAAAAATTTCGCAATTTAAAAAAAAAAAGACTTTCTAAGAAAATTCAATAAATAAAAAACTAAAAAAACATTAAATTTTTTGCCAATGTGAAAATAAGTTCACTATTTGATGAAATTTTGAGAAATGAAAAATAAATGATGATCACAAAAAAAATTGTTGTCACCATGATGGCATCTTTAATTCATTTTGAGACTTGGTAATAAAACACAATACCTGTAACTATTAAATAAACATTGCAACTTTGCATCCCTAATTATCAAATGATAAACTAACACATGACATCACATGAAAAAAATACAAACTTGAAAATGTGTTGTTGTGTTCAATATATCAATCAATTTCTTTTCAACTTGGATAACTTCTTTGCTTCAATGTATTTAAATAAGCTACATCTTCTTATAGATGATCACTACTTTGGCTTGATCACAAAATTCATTCAAAAAGACCACTGAAACCAACACCTTAAACAATGATAGTACAACAAAACTTAACTAAATTGGTGTTTGTTCTGTTCTTGATTTTGAAAAGAACCTCTGATTTCAAATTTTTTTGGTATAAGAGAACCTTGTTGTGC
>Ga0116227_10006915_pt1 | contig 22582 bp, 23 predicted proteins | sample S1TSphgellanicum_FD_89693 | JGI IMG/M metagenome (GOLD analysis project Ga0116227, IMG submission 89693) | Host-associated microbial communities from peat moss isolated from Minnesota, USA - S1T2_Fb - Sphagnum magellanicum MG | ecosystem: Host-associated > Plants > Peat moss > Unclassified...
CGCAAAGGAGAAGAAGACTAAAGCACAAAGTGCTAAAAATGAAATGCAAATTGGCAAAAAAATTGGAAAAAAAAGAAACTTTGATGGAAACCAAAAAAAAAAAAAAACCTTAAGGCCCTGATTCCTTAACTTGATGAAAATTAGAATGCAAGCAAAGAAGAATACTAGAAAAGTGCAACTTGTAACAAAAATGAAGAATAATAATAAAGACCTAAGTGCGAGGTGATGGTGATGAAGAGAAAATGTGAGAAGGCAAAAAGGTTCATGGAAACAATGACACAACTAAAAAGTGAAACCTAAAGTGCAACCATAGAAAACATGATATAGACAACAACACAAAAAAAAAGACACAAAACCAAAAACCTTTAATTGAAACTAGAACCAGACTTTTTAAAAATGTCAGTTCCAATTCCAGTTCTAAATCTTAACCTTAACCAACCGAACCGAACCGAATCCAATTATCACCTTTTTAAAAAAAATTCAAGGTTTGGGTTTTAGGCAAGTTCCCATCCAACCTAGAATTGAAGGTAGGTTCTTATGTCAATTTTCACACTTTGTGGTTCCTCAATTCCAATTATTTTTAGGTTTCAACACTTTAAGTTAGTTCCGATTTGAGTATTAGGAATTGGAACCAAAACTAGCAGTTCTTACCCACCGAAGCAGTTAAGTGTCCAACACTAGTATATAGTATGTACTATGTAGGCTTGTGCTTGGTCTCAACACTCATATAAGGACCTAACCAAGATGACATGGCATGAAGCAATGCCATCTTTGTACTAATATTATTAACTTGGTATTTAGGGTCCATTGATTTCTTTGTTTTAGTATCTAATAGGTAGATGATTTACATATTATCTTGATATTTAAAAATGTCCTAATACTTATTTAGAATAGTCACCAAGACAAGCAATTCCACTCATAAGAAAGACAAAATGTGTGAATTGGATTGCTTGTAGAGGGTGGTTGCTTACAAATGCCTATATTTTTTGTTCACAAATTTTATCATTAGAGAGATGAAATATTCAACATTTTCATCACCTCCAGGTGGACATTTTAGAAATTTTCATTTGATGATTTTTTGGATTGTTTAATGATGAAACTGAGCATAGGCTAGGGGAGTCATCATTGTTGATATATCAATGGGGGAAAAGTAATTTCACATCCTGTTCAAGGTTAGTGTATTTCTTAAAACAATTAATTTTGTTTCATCTTGCGTTATACTCACACTGTCAACTTTATTGCTGCAGTTTCTTTCTTTTATGAAAGACTTTATTATATCAAAACAATTTTTGCATGTATGAAAAGAAGTGATTAGAATTTTATAATGGCTTTCAAATTTCTAGAATAATGATAATTAAGAGTTATGTTTTGTTGTGGTGACCAACTTGCCATGGGACATGCATGGCTGACTTGTTGATTTGGCCTAAATTAAAATTTGAAATGCTCATGTATACAACTTCTAATCATGTTAATCAAGACCCTTTTTGCACATACTAAAGCAAAAGGCATTATCCATATGGTGAAGTCAAAATAGGCACGTAAAAACCATGTTTCAAAGCTCGCTACAGTATTTTTAGTATACCAAATCAATGATAACAAAGAAATTTGTCTTGTTAAGATGAATCATTCTCCACAAGATATGTGGGGACATCTCAATCCATTGAGCTCGATTTTGAATTCCCCAACACATGAAATTCCAAAAGCCCGACAACATGAAAAGTAAGTTGGACATGTTTGTTTTCCCACTTGGGGTCCAAGCACATAGGCATAGCCATGTACAATGAGAGTTTTTGTTTCCAAACATTTTCAGGTAAAAAGTTGTTCTTTCTCCTCATTCCCAGCTCTTTTTTATATATATTTTAAACCAGTGTTGTCTGCCACTATTGAGGAGAACCTCTGGTCTTTATATATATATATATGATGAAACCCTTGGGTTCTAGTTAGAAGTATTTTTTATTGGCATTGCCTACCAAGGCAATGATATTGTGTTTAGATTCATTATAGAGTATCGTAGCTTAAGGGATTTTGGCTCCTAGGTAGTACGTCTATTTTTATATGAGGATTTTTGAAAATATGATATTTTGGCTTGTGTTGAAACTTGAGATTAGTCATAGAGTTATAATAATATCTTGAAGGATTTTGGTTTCTTTTAGAGGATTTTTTGAAGATTATATTTTTGCATGGTGAAATATTTGAGTTTCCATGATTCTTCTTTTTCCTTAAAGACACTTTTTAATGTAAATGGCAGGGCCATGGTGTGACACCCCCCTTTGTTGTTGGATGTAAACTCTGCTCTGGGTTTGAGACTAGTTCTGCAAATTGCTATTTATCCTCTGGTTCTGGATTCTTTTACCAAATAATTCAAATTGGATATGCTTTTGAAAATCGCATCCGATTCCACAAATTGACCCACATCTAGCTAGAAGATTGCATGGAGTTCCAATGTTGTATGATAAATCTAAAATCATCATATAGTTGAGAAGTACAACCTAGTTCCAATTCTTTCAAAAAAGTAATAATGGTTGCTTAGAAATAGCCCAAAAAAATGTATTTTACTTGCTTAGGAACCCAGATTTTCATTAACAAGGTGTGCAAGGAACTAAGTTCCAGTTTAGGGCTGATTCTAATGTTCTGGTTCCGACAAGAGGTTAATTCCAAGTCCAATTCTACTGTTCTGGTTCCACCAAGAGGCCAGTTCCAAGCCCAATTCTGCAGAACTTGCAGTCCAAGTACTTGAAAACTGGAATCGAATTTTTTAGCCCATAACTCTGAACCCACCCAACATAGAATCAAACTAAAGTGTAGGGTAACACCCAAGGAGTGGACAGTAATGACTTAGTGTTGTAGGTATGTAGGTACCTACTCACTAGAGTGGTGATGTGCAAGAGCGACCTACAGTAAATGCAGGAAAAGAAATGACGAGCAATCTTTTATGCGTGCTTGGAAGGTACGTAAAAATCCCAAAGGAAGAGTCTCATCTTTTCATAAACGTAAGTAAGTTAACCCAAACCCACTCTTCCAGGCGTGATACCCAACCGCGAGAACGAGCGGTGGGGAACTGTCCGGCTCAGCATTGGCTATGGCGTGGTAGCCTCTGTGAGATATGGCCACTGGGTCGAAAAGATATGTATTGAAGATCTCTAAACTGTACAGTAAAAAGTAGGTTCCTCCCTAGCCTACAATATGTGAGAGATATGTAGGTAGTAGGTTCCAGGCCTGTTTTTATTGGCGAAATCTCGTCAAGAAAAGAAATTAAAATTAAAATTTCAAAAAAAAGAGAATTGATTTTGGTGGTTTTCAATCGCCAAAAGTGATGGAAAAAAAAATTTATTTTATTTTATATATTTGGATTTCATTATTTAGCCAAAAACATACAAGGATGATTAAATATCTGTACTTCATATTTGGCTAAATCTTCCTATGGATGATAGCCACTTTGGCTACAAACAAAAATTCCTACTGGTTCTAGTTACCTTCTGGCTCCTAGTAGGTAGATACAAAATGACTGCTCGGTGCTGGCTCGCCTGTTCGTTCTGCAATGTAAGAGCATGTCCACCAACGCTTAGTATGTGACCCTGCCCTTGACATCTTAGAGGAGTAGAGTCAATTCTCTGGAAGACTGCTGGGACCCTGAACATGTATGTACAGCTTTCCAGCGCCTTGGAGGAGCCCTAGACGAGTCTAATGAATACAGTCAAATCGTATTTATTCATTGCTCCCTGTTTCTGATTGGCTAGATAGTTTGATTGCTCCCAGTGGGTTGCTCTGCGTACTCTCCCACCTACTTGCACTCCAACGAGTGCAGTCCCACTTTCAGTTTTATGGGTGGGGTTGAAAAACATTAGTATCTAAAACTTGAATGTGAGAAACATTATTTCAGGGTCACATATTGAGTGGTGGTGGAGTATGTGACCACCGTTCAGTATGTGACCCTGCGAAAATATATTTCACATCCAAGTTTAGTTATAAACTCTTTTTTGCAACCCCACGCATAAAACTGAAATTGGGACAGGAAATAGGTGGGGGGACTACTAATAGCAAAGCACCTGGACCAATCAGTACGATTGGGCCAATCAGACACACTGAGCAACAATTAGATCATATTTATTACACTATTTTTTGAAGGTGCACAGCGCTGCTTCACCATTTACCAGCCACGGCAACATTCACAATTATGCGAGGCCAAAACCATTTTCCTGAGCCAAACCGGCATACGTTAGATTTTCTTCATCCAATTTTACTGTGAAGGATCACATAGTGAGCACCATTGGAGATGCTCTAAGTGAAAAGGAAGTTCTTCCTAGCCTAGAGTATGTAGGAGATAGGTACCTTCTGGCCTGTAGTAGGTACAAAGGGACAGGTTGGTTGGCTGGTTAGTTGGGTTTTGTGTACCTTGTCTCTGGTTTGGCGACCGGGATTCATTGGGGAACAACTTCCCAAAAATGAGTGACCTTTTTGGAGACCCCAGTCTGGTTGGCAGCTTGGAGTCTCTTGTTCCCCGACTTGGTATCCAATCCGGTCACCGCTAAGGTGCACTCCCGGCAACAAACTTCTGGTTGGGAACAGCCGGACATCAGGGTCCACTCATTCGGGATTTGGATCTGCCTCCTGCCGTCCACAAGTTTAGATCTTTTGGTGGAATGCTTGCTTGCTTGGTTTCTGGCCCCACCCTTTTTTTCTTCCTTTCTTATCTCCCTCTTACCGGCGATGATCAATCTCTCTACTCAACGATGATCGATCTCTCTATTGAATTGTTGCAGTAAGAATCTCGTTAGTTAGTTAGTTAGTTAGTCAGCCAGTCAGCCGGCCAGATGATCCAGTTCGAGCTCCTGCCTGCACTTATCATCAAAGTGCGGAGGTGAAGATTTATTTGCAGTGGCTGGAAGAAGCAATGCAATTTTTTTTCAAATTGGTGGCTTGCTTGCTTTCTGGTCCCACCCTTTTTTATTCCTTTGTCTACTGAATTGTTGCCGCAGTAAGAATCTTGTCAGTCAGTCAGCCAGGCAGATGATCCAGTTCGAGCTCCTGCCTGCACTTATCATCAAAGTGAGGAGGTGAAGATTTGCATGCAGTGGCAGGAAGAAGTAGTGTGTTTTCTTTGTCAAATTTGTGAGGTAAGTGGGTTGGAGACCATTCAGAAGAGGACTAAGCCAAATTTGACTACAGGTCAGAGAGAACAGTAAAAAAAATAAAGATTCCTCCTATATTTTGACCACAAGGTTGGAGTTTTAAAATTTACTATTCCTCCTATATTTTGAGCACATGTTGGAACCTATTGTCTAAATATGGCTACTATAGAATTTTTTTCCTCATAATGTGGGGACTTGGGCCCATTTGTTTCCTCAAAAAAAGTCCTTCGTATCATTGTCACCTCTTTTTTTTGGGTCTCCAGATGCAAAAATCCCCACCTAAAACAAACTGGGAAGAACTTCTGGAGCAAGAGAGTGTATTTCTAAGCACACAGGAAGGAATCAAGACCATCTTTTTTCCTGCGCCAAACTTTCAATTGTACGAGTGTAGCTTGTGCCATTGGCCCAGGTGTAAACTCGTTACCCAACTAATTTTTCCCTTCTCAAACCTTTTTTGGTAATTTAATCAAATTTTCAATGACCAGAAATGCTCAAAAGCTACCATCTCTTGCACCTTAGGTCTAAGATTTTTCAAATTACCTACATTATGTCCTACTCACTGAGAGCTTTCCAACAATACCAAGAGCATGCCCAAATTCCCCTTTAAGTTTTCATTTTGATTTAAATGAAATTTCAGTGAAAATTTTTGTTCAATATTCAATATAACTTCTCCACCATGGGTCAAAAGACTAGTATGAAACCAACTCAATGCACCCCTATCCATCCTCATCTAGGGCTTTCCAATGGGTACTGGCTTGGGAGATCTCAACCTGACGAACAAAACAAACAAACAACCTTCCTTCATAGCTAGATGGGTAAGACTTACTACTGTGGGCTCTGCACTATGAATGCATGCTGATGAATTGAGGTTGCTGATGCCATGCTGTAAAAGGACATGCTTTTTCAGTGGACTCTTTGCCTCGTCATGTAGGAGGGTTGGCGCAGGCTCTTTTGGATTGGAGAGTGATCTATTGGCTTGGCCTTCATCGCCTTCTACTTACTAAGCGTAATTCTGATTGGAGATCGGCACATCCAAGATGCAAAAGGGAGTGCCACAACTCTAGTGTGGCAGTCAGTGTTTGCGGGACGGCTGCTGGACGGCTGGTATGGGTTCGGGTAAGGTGGGCCACGGAAGAGCAAACGCGTGTCATGGTGACTGCAAAAGCGTCAAGAAATCTGTGTCAGTGCTTGGTCGTTAGTCGTTACCATATTAGCGTCTCATTATTCTTTGCTCCTCCTCCGTGATCATCATCATCATCCCCACGACACAAACTTGTCAAATCTCTTGAGTCTTAGGGTTCCTGTTGCCAAGCCCAGAAAACAATCAGGGGTTCAAAAGTGTTGGGTTGTGGGGTTTGGTTTTTTTTTTTTTTCCTAACTTTTGTTTCTGTAGAGCTAGTAGACCTATCTTCAACAATGGGAGTTTCAGATAAAACCATTTTACTATTTGGGTGCTTGTTGTTAAGCTTCTCACCTAACAACCGACTTTGTCAACAATGATTTAGAATAACATAACTCGTGAACAATAGTTAAAATACAAGAGAATGTTGTGTTAATTTGCACTTGTTTCTCTTATGAAGAACCTCTGGTTCTGGTTCTGAAAACTAAATTCCAACGGTCCATCATGGATGATTTGAAAATCAACTTTCTGTGTAGCTTTAAGGAGTGTAAAAACTTGCTCCATTTTTTTTTTCCATGATACCTTGTGTACATGAACATTCCTTTTTTTGAAACACCCTTCACAAAATGGAGGAAAAAGCATGCTGGTTAACATGCCCTCGAATTACATTAAAAAGCATTAGATTATGTCTTTCCGTTTTTTTGTTATGTGATTGATTGTCAATCTTTGAACACCAAATCTCATTTTGTTAATATTTATAATCCAATAATGTTTTTGATTATGTGATCGTCAAGGGTGAAGTTTCAAACACCCCAATTTCATTTCATTTTGTTACTTAACTCATGAGTATTCTATAAATTATCACAACTCAAATGCTTTTCCCAGTGAGAAATGTTTTGTTTTTAGGAAATTTTTGATGGAGCCTAATTGATGATTGTTCATAAGATTCGGCTGTAGAAAAGTGGTCATAATCCCAAGGAAGATTTAGCCAAATCTGGCTATTAACCAAATTTGAAGAACAAATATTTAATCATCCTTCTATATTTTTAACTACTTACTAAAACTAAATAGAGCACTTTGGTAAAAAATTCCTTTGTTTCCCTTGACTTTGGGCAATTGGAACCAGTGAAAACAGCATTGTTTCAGAATTTTTAATTTTTAATTTCTCCTTTTTGACAATTTTTTTGCCTTAAGGAAAAGGTTGCCTCAATTGCATTTCAGTACTTATGATTATTTTGCCAAATTTCATACCTCAAACACTTCCCCAATAAGGAGTTACATCTCTTAACATCAAGACTGATGAAGGGTAAAAGTTCAATCCCATAACCGAAACCTTACTCTCATTTTTGTAAAGTCCAAAAGAGAGGAAGTCTTCATAAGAGTAAATTTTGAATCATCAATGATTCTATGCTCAATCCAATTATACAACCAAGTGGGCATTTGATATAATTGTTTATTGAAATAATTGATTATTATGCAATAATAATCAAAAGATAATCAACCACTGAGCCCCTCCCCCCTACTCAGAGCTCTTGAATATTGAATAATGCATGCATATACATATATACATATGTGAGTCCATACATTTCACTACACATACACGGATTACATTAATACATTCAACTGAATAGATATGTTTATATGTTGGCTTATAATTTTTACTGTTACATTTGTTTGTCAAAGTTTTTAATAGAAATAATCCTATTTTAGGAATAAACCAGTGTTGGGTGTGTATTAAAAAATGATCAAAAATCAAGCAAGGTTTCAAGTTGGGTTTTGATATTTTTTAGTATTACTTAGGGTCATATCTTATTTGAACCCATTCACTAATTTTCATTGGATTGAAAACCAACCATTTGAAAGCTTGTCTTCATTTATTTATTTTAAATTGGATACCCTATTAGGGTAATAAAAATTACAAAATCAAGGTTTTAAATTTTGCTTAGTACTTTGGTATGTTCAATAATCACTTAAGTGTTAGGTAAAATTTCAAGTTAAGTTTATGGTCTGTAAGGTGTCATCAAATAATGCATGCTTTTCAAATTATAAATAAGCTTTTTCCTCCAAAATTGGTTATAATAAAAAATAGTTTATTGATCATGTTTTGATGTTTTTGTGCATTGTGTTTTTGGGTTGGCTTTTGATCTTGTTCCTTTGTTTGTTGACATCTTTCCTTGTTCTTGTTTTCTTGCTCATTGGTGCCGCTTTTGGTTTGTGTGTTCTTCCTTGCTAGTGTTTTTCAAGTTTCCTTGTTCTTGTGTTCTTGCTCGTTGGTGTCTTTCCTAGTTTGTGGGTTGTTCGTTTTGTTCATCGACATCTCTTTTGGTTCATACGTTTTTGCTCATTAGTGTTTCTTCTTGTTAAGTTGCTCATTGATTCCTTTTTAAATTCTATTTCTCTTTGCCACCTCTCTTGGTTCTATTACTCATTGACATTTCTCCTAGTTCTCTTGTTTGTTGATGCTTCTTTTAGTTTTGTTGTTTTACACTATCTTTTTTTATTTTGTTGTGCTTTTCTTAGTTCTATTTTTTTTCAAAACTTTTCTTAGTTTTGCTATTCCTTGGTATTTCTCTTGGTTATGTTGCTCTTCAATGCCTCTCCTACTTCTATTGTTTGGTGCCTCCTAAAATATCTCTTAGTTGATCCTTGGTCCTTTCCTAGTTTTGTTACTCTTGCTCCTTTGTTCCTTAGCACCTTTCTTAGTTCTATTGTGTTCTTCAAATTGGTATTGTCCCCCTCTTTTTGTTTTGTGCAAATGTGGCACAGCTAGAGTTTTTTTCAAGTTTCAATTCCAATTTTGAGTTAAGTTTTGTTTTTTTTCAAATGCCATTCAATTTCAAGATGTTTCAATTTCAAGTTTCAAGATGTTTTTTTGTTTGTAAATTATGTTTTGAGTTTTTTTCTAGGTTTGTTGAAACAAACATACCTATTGAAAGATAGATTTATTCACAAAAAATATTAATTCATTTACGTTTTTTTGAATGATGAAAAGAGGGCAAAAAAGTGAGTAATTTTTTCATAATTGTAAATGTTTACAAATGCTTTGACATAATTGAGATAATTTAAAATTGAACCCATTATTTTGGCAAAAATTATACTTGTTTACGACTTCTTTTCCATTTTAAATAATTTTCTAGTGGCAAATGGAATCCAGTCAAAATGAAAATATAATATCCATTGAAAATGAAATGGAACTAAATGTCAATGAAATGAATATTATAGAGGAAATTATGGGAACATTAGAACAAAATGAAAGTCTCCAAACAAAAAATAGTATAACAAAAAATAATGAAGAAAAGGCACATTCAAAAACTGCATTCTCAAAGAAAAATATGGAAATGACATAATAGAAATGTATTATGTTGGGTTTTTACTGTGTTAATGATGGGAAAGATGTTGAATGGGGAAGTTTACAAATCATGAGATGCATTCATTGTTACATTAGTCTTGTGAACAATATAATCCAAGCACTAAAAACAAAAAAATGTTTAATAACATATTATAAAACCTATGGAATAACTAGTTTGAAAAACATGTGGATGCAATATTTGTCATAATTGTTAAAGTTTTTTAGGAAGAGGTTAATAGTTCAATAAAAGGTTTTTGTTAAAAGACAACCATTAAAGAAAAGGCTTAATGTGCCATGCGTGTTGTAATATCTAATTTTTTGATGTTAAAGATTCTTTTCAAAAAATGATGTGTTTCAAAAAAAGTTTTTGCAAAACAATATCTTTTGATTGTGAAAAATCACTTTCCTTTGCAATTTGTGAAAAGTGTTTGATTAAAGCATTTGGTTTTACATTTTCTTCCTTGAGTTGTCTTCTTTCCAAAAATTAGTTATCTCAAGAAATATCTTTTAATTTGATGAAAAAATGAAACAAGATTATATTTTGCCAAAAACTGATATTTTTGTATTTTTGTTTATGGATGTTTAAAGTGGCACATGATATATTTGCAAGATTAATTTTGTGGGATTTGATTAGTAGCTTAAACAAGTGACTATTGGTTCGTTTGAAGCAATAGAGAGAATTAGTCAAAGCTTGGCTAACAAGTTAACAAATTGCTTGATCAATATGGGTTAAAAAGAAAAGTCATTGCATATGTAAATAATGAAGAGTCAAATTTGAATATATATGACAATTGACTTGAAATTTGTTATGAGATGTGAATTCCCAAGTTTGGATGAAAGTTATCAAAGTACTTATTTCAACTATGGTTTTTCTAAGGCATGTCAATATGTTATTATTAACAAAAAGGTTTACAAAAATCTCAGATTTGTTTCTGTCAAATCTACCCAATCATATTTGCAAAAATGTATAACTTGTCTTCAAAAATTTAGGAAGGACAAATAGGAATGGAACAAGGTTTGTTCAAATTCTAAACTTCGCCCACAAAAATTAGATATTCTAATGAAGATAAAGTGAACTTTCAATTATCTTTTACAACCTAATTTTTTTCCCCTTTTGTTTAATAAAAATTTGTTAGTTGCATATTTTAACATAACATGATTAAATGTTTTTGTAGGTTTGCTAACAAAAGCATTATGTTCCAACAAGCTTTGCAATTCAAGGATATTATTATCCTTTATTACAATAAACAAAATATTATTATAATTAGTGAAAGAATGCCACCTCTTCTTACACAACACATTTCTACAATAGTTGTGAATTCTCTTTCTCCTATTGTGAGTGCTTGTGTTTTGAACCAATCTAATAGTCACGAGTTGCTGTTTGATGCATTGCAATTTTCCATTACTATGTATATAAAATTTAAGGGAAAAGTTACAAATTCATTACTCCAAGTCTATTTGATTGATGATGACTATGAAATTGCTCTTGAATTGTCATTGTTTGCTTTCAACATCAAAAAAAAGTTTGTGGTGTTCTAGAGTTTTTCCTTTTTTGTTAAAAAAAAATTGAAAAAAAAAATGCACAACATGGTTTTTTATGCTAAACCTTATATTTAAAAGCCTTTGTCTAATACTTGTTTTCTTGACCATGTGGAAGGTGTGAGTATTGTTGAAAAATATGATAGATGATCTTTATATCCTATGTTTTTGAAGTGCTATTATCATTTGCATCCAATGATAGAATCTGAAATTGAATGTGCAAGAAAAACATTTGATGAAAAGTTCAATTTGGATATTTTTGAACACACTACCAACACAAATGAACCAATGAAAGAACTTGTCACCAAGGAATTATTGATTTTTAAATGCCACTAAGTGAACCCCAAGGAAAGGAAATGAGATGTCTTTTTCAATGATGGAGAAACCATGTTTCCTATTATTGATTTTTTGACCTGTTGAATTTTATGCATTGTAAAATCGCAAATTGAGATTAAAAAGATTTTTTCTTGAACGAACATACTTACAAACCTAATGAGATGTCATTTACAATCACATAATTAATTTTTTAAAAAAAATCATTAGAAACAATTAGCTCGTTGATCTTAAAAATGATTGTAAACCACTCTCAAATTTGGTGGAATTAATTGAGAAGGCTTTAAATTTGAGAAATTAGAGGAGTTTGAAGATTCATCTAAATGAGATGAAATTGTGGACATATAAAATTTTGAAATATTTTATTTTCATTTTTCCATTTTTTTGTAGTTCTTAAAATTATAAAAACTAAAATTACATATTTTAAACAAAATAAAAATTGAAAATTGGTATCTGACAACTGTCTTTGAATATTGGCAGGTTTGAAATGTGTGAGACCCTACACTTTGAAAACCAAGTGAAAATCTTTTTCCAAATTTTTGGAACCTTGCCTAGGTCTCTTGAAAAATAATTTAATAAATAAATAAATAATAATAATAAACCCAAGGTAGCTCTTGTGAACTCTTCTAAAACCCGGACCCAATGGGTGTTAAAAAAAACTTGAGAATCACCCAACACTGGAATAAGCCACCAGTCCCCGAAATAGAAGCACATCCATGCTTTCCTTTGACTCATGGAGATAGAACAAAAACTTCACCCCCCTCAAAACCCGAAAGAAAAAAAACTAAGACCCCTAGTGCTTGCTGAGCCTTCTGATTGGCTACACCAAATTTCTATTTCCAAAACCATGTTGCCATTTTCAACCTGGGCTAATACACTTCCTAAGAGCGAGGTATTCTCGACCTTGAGTGTCTTCATGTCAAAATCACTAAGTTGTATCAGATTCATATACCCGACAAGCCTTCAAACATTTCAAGGTGATGATAAGTGAAAGACATGTCAAAACTTGACTAACTCTACTAGCATATATGGGAAACTAACATAGAAAAGTCTTTGAGTTGTTGCACCCTTGAGCCTTCTCTTCCCATTGTCAATGAATTACAAACAAACCATTTGAAACATGTCCACCAACAACTCTATAGTATATAGTGTGGTATATAAACAATAATTTGGATGACTTGTAGGCCTTATACAATATGCTAAATAGAGTTTGGACTCATAAATATGGTTCTTGGAAAGGACCAATAAAACAAGTATGATTGCCCTTGATTCCTCAGTCACAATGATTGGTCCATGTGATCATATTTAACCGATCCCTCACTATACAATGTCTAGCTAAAAGATGTCATGTTCATTGATGGTGATGAGCAAATAATTTACACATTTGTTTTCAGAAGCAATAGAGACACTCATTTTGAAGTTTCACCAACTTCATGTTAATTGGTGCTGATGGTGAAATAAAATTAAGAGTATTTTGGATGTGATAGACACTCGTGAAGGCCCTTTACCACGGGTGATGGGTATGGGTAGATCTGCTCCCTTAAAAGTTGTTAATAGTTATACCTCTCATGAAATAACTTATGGTGCATTCACACTTGATGTTAACTCATTGTTAAATGAAAATCTAGGTGGCATCCTAGGTGGCACCCAATGTTAAATGGGTGATAGCTTAATGTTTAAGTGAAATTGTAGCTTAACATAAAAATGTTCATTGTAATCAAGTAGGTGTAAGTCCTAAATGTAATAGCCTGGTGTTAATGGACTCAACACTAGAGTCCCTAACATCAAGTGTGAATGCACCTTTAGTAGATTACAAACACAATATTATGGCTTTTGAAAATCATTCAATTCAGAACATTAGATATGTATGCACAAAATTCAAAAAAACAACAGATCTCAATGTGGATTGATTGTCTAGGTGCATGGCCTTTTGGATTGGCTGGATTTGAAGTGCTCCCCTTTTCTGATATCTATTTAGGCTTTTCTGGACTAGCCAGCAATTGAGGCAAAATTCTGGTTCCCAGAATATTTCCTTGCAAGAAGGGATTGGAAGAGGTCCATGCAGCCAAATGGATTCCAAGAGTAAGAATCGAGTTTGAGTGATGGAGTCCCATTCCTTGTTTTAGACGGATTATGTTATCTTATGTGAATGAACCCCATGTGTATGATATAATCAACTCAAAAGAGCAAAATAAACTTTTTGTACCTAGTGCACACAAAAGTGGAACAACATGCTATGGTTTGCATCACAAGCCAATTTCATGGCTGCATGCCGTTCCACTTGGTGACAAGAGGTTATTGTCATCAACTTGGTTACCATTCTATCTAAAAGTTTCGAAAGAATTTTGGCTAGTAGAATACTTTTCAGTAGTAGAGATCCAAGACCGTTGATATTATGCTAAAATATGTGTAGGACCCTTTCTCGAGGTTGCACATTCTTCAGATTAAAGCTGTGATAAGATGTGTAGGACCATGTCTAGGGGTTTCCACATTCTTCAGAATAAAGTTTCCCTCGCTCCTCCCCCTCTCCCCCCCCAATGGGGATTCATGGAGTGAAAAAGGCTTTACATTCATTTTGCACTTCCAAAAGTGCCATCCACTGAATCGTTTAGCTATCTATACATGTGAGAAAGGGAAGGATGAATATAAGAATGGCAAATGGGACATGCACCTAATTCTCCGAGATCTTGTGTACGTTTGCTAAACATCCTTTCTAGTCATTCCCTCCTCCAGAAATGCTCAAATGGTCGTTTGGCTCCATCCAAATCCATCTACCAAATTAGCCCTTCCAATAGTGCTCTCAACACCTTGAAAGCAAAAAGGTGAGGAATTGAAAGAAGGGAAAGAAGAATGTTCCACAAAGATTCACAATAGATTTATGCCATTTTGCACCCTTTTTTAGGTTAGTTTTTCTTCGAGCCTGATCTAAAATGATCATAAAATATAAGGTCCCCTAGTCATGTGTTTTTCCAAAGAAGATAGATATGTCCATATGATCTCTTGTGTTGGGGTTACCTAACTAACTACCTTGTAAAAAATTATACCAAGCACTTGATTGATTTGAGCATTGACAAGGGGATCTTATAATCTTTAGGAGTCGAGTATTTCAAGCCCATAATTTAGGAGGAACCCAAGTTGGATTGTACCCATATATTATTTATCCAAATGCCTCGAGTTCTAACCTTTGATTGTTTTTTTCCTTGCCAATGATTTGGTTACTCCTGTAGGTGTAAAAGCTGATATTTGGGTATATTTCATTCAGATTCATTCGTACAAGATTCGGATGTTGCTTGCTTTCCTTGCTCCCACTTGCATCTAAAAAAACCCAAACATTCATTTTCTAAAGAGTGATACAATCATCCGTGTCAATTATTAGTGGTCTTTCCCCAGGGGCACCAATGCCACGGTGCGATTGCAGAATGGTTGTCTATTTACAAAGACCAAAGAGAAATGAACACCCCATCCCCGTAGGAGGATGGGGTAAATGCGGGGAGAAAAAAACAGTTAGCAATACTTGAGTATGTGAGTAACGGTCTGATGAAATCATGCACCACAGTCCACAACCCCACTAGCATTGTTAATAGTGCAATAATTTTCCCCAATTATTGAAGAAGTTTCATACCTTAGAGTTCACCATTGACCATTATTTCATTGGCTCATTAACTATTAAAACATAACTTAAAAGTCTTAAAATGAAGTATGTTCATATGTTCTTCAACCACAATCAAATAAACAATTTGTCTTGACCTAAAGGTTTATTTAATTAAACCATAAACCCCAAACCTTCATGCACATGTGGACAAAAACTCACACCCATCATCATCATCCCACTTGGTTTTGCCTATAGTAATTAATCCTAACTTAATCATATGATATAAGGTAAAAGCAAAGAGGTTCAATTCTATTGAAATGATAGGGTGATCGGAAACAAGGATGATGAGACCAACTTGACCCCAACTAGGTGCAACTTGAAAATCAATCAAGATGTGCATGTCAAGAATTCTTCTTTGATGCGAACACATCCCAAGTATATCTTGGGATTGATCAAATGTGTTGTAGTCTTCTTCTTCATCATCATCATCTTCTTAAAAGTTGCAAAACCAATGACATTTCGAAGATAGCATTACCCAAGAAAAATCTGGGTCTCTATGAAAGGGCACCACCACTACACTTTGCATTCCTTGGCACTATGATATTGCTCAACATCTTTGTGTCAACAACAAAGACGATAATAACAAAACAGCCAAGACTTGGTCGTTGCAGACTAGGTTGATTTGAGTTGTGATTCATAAACTTAAACGGTGATGAGGTGCTTTGTGGCAATAGTTAATTTGCAAACTAAGGTGACTCCTTTTTTTGCTTTGGGTTTCTTTAAAATGATACCAATTTATCCAATTAGTTTTAAATGATTTGAAGCTTATCAAATTTATTTGAAATGCTTCAAGACTTAATGCAAATTCCAATTAATTCTAAGTCATGATTTGAAACTTAGAAATTTGAGTGGCCATGAAACTTATCCAAATTAACTTTAAGTGACATTCATTCATTTATTAAATCCACGGTTAATGATATAATTTCTTAACTGATTTTGAATGTATGAATGAATGAAAGGAAGAAGGAAATTTATTGATTACCCCAAACATGATGGATAGAGGGTAAAGAGAAAATTAATCAAACAGAGGTGTTCATCTAATATGGCCAACTTTCATCCATGATGATCCGCATTTCATGCCCCAAAAGTATGGGTAGGTAGCCACTACAGACGCACCGGATTGGTTGATGCGCAGAAAAAACGGGGGCGAAAAAAAAGGGGAAAAAAAGAGAGAGAGAATCGATTTGCGCAAATTTTGAGAAGAGTGGCGCAATTGTGGTGCATCTCTTTTGTTTTGTTTTGATCGGCCCGCGGCGGGTCCCAGCCAACCGGCCCGGCCGCGTCGCCGCCCAGGAACGGGTGGCGGACGCCCAAGGGAACCGCGACATCGCTTTCTCTCTTTGGTGTGTCCCTCGCTCGCCCGCTCGCTCTCTCCCGCTCTCTCTCGCGCTCTTCGCTCTCGCGCTTTTCTTCCTCGCACAAGTATTGGGCGTCGTCGTCGTCGTCATTTGCTTTTAGCTGCTGTCGCTCCTGGGTCTTCCGTGGAAAGGTCTCCATTTCGGTTTTTGTAAGCAATTGGGTGGTGGACGGCTTGTAATCTCTCCCGGGAACAGAGGAGGAGCCGGAGAGGAAAGGGAGAAGAGAGAGAGAGAGAGAGAGAGAGAGAGAGAGGAAGCCAAGGATTGGGGTGGGCAGTGGGGGAGGTGGAAGAGTCAGAGCTGCTGTATGTCTGATAGACTGGGGCTGGGAAACGAGTATCTGGGTATTGGGGTGCTTGCAAACCCCTGTCAATGGACTCACGTGCGGAGGCGGCGAAGATTTGCTGCCACTCGACCGCCGTCGCTCGCAATTGCTGCGACGTGCAGCAGCAGCAACAACAGCAACGTTGCAGCAGCAGCAATACGAGGAGTTCCGACGCTGCCGGTTCCTTACAGTCGCAACCGGCTTCTTGTGAGGTAGAACTCGGGGACGAGCATGAGGAGGAGGAGGAGCAGGAACAACAGCAAACTCGTGGTGCGGAACATAACCGCAACAACAACAACAACAAAAAGCCAGCAGCGCCCACCTTCGTTGGCTCCCTGGACCCTGCTGCTACTGTTGGAAGCAGTTCTGTCAAAGGTAAAGTACTAGCCAACAATTCGGACTTCTAGCTCAAGATTCTTTGTGAATTAGACTTGCACAACCGGCTGGTTCTTCTTCTGGCTCCTGTATCTTACTAGTTGTGAATGCGTCTAGGGGTCTTGCTCATGTGTCGGCTGTTCGTCCTTTAGATTCCATCATGTAGCAGGCTCCGCAGCTGAATGTGGTGGTTGGTTTTCGCCAAGGAATCAACAATCACAGTTGTCACCGGCTAGGAATCTTTTTCGAAGATCCCACTCCTAATTCAATCTGTAAACATGAGCTCTGGAATCAATCATGCATTAGACTGGTCCCTTTGTCACTCTGAATTCTGGGAATCGGATCGAGCAGTAGAGCCCCCCTGGGTGGATGGGGAGATTGTATTTCCGCTTGAGGTGCAGGCAGGCATGCACTGAACAAATGGGGGAAAGGGGAGCGTTTGCTGCAGGTTCAGGTTTTCTGGTGTTGAGGTCGCAGTCAGCACATCCATTGGATCCCTTGACACCTACAGAGATTGCAGTGGCCATAGCTACTGTTAGAGCAGCAGGAGACACTCCTGAAGTAAGTGTGCAAAAGATCTATCCATCAAATGAGGTTTATATGTTTTACTTGCTGCTATAGCACCTGTGGTCTGATGTCACCAAGAATCTCAAGATGGATGCAATTCAAGGATTTTTCTATCTCTCTCTCTTCCTTTTTCGGGTTTGATTTCTGGGTACAAGATGATGAAGGTGGGATACAAAAATGCTTGAAATGCCAGGTGCGAGATGGCATGCGATTTGTGGAGGTGGTATTGAATGAGCCAGGCAAGAATGTGGTGGCACTAGCTGATGCCTACTTCTTCCCACCATATCAGCCGATGCTCTTCAGATCCAAGGCTGGAAATGTGCCAGGGGCTTTTGGGCCCATGTATCCATTACAGCTGCCACCACGGCAGGCCAGATTGGTGGTTTACAATAAGAAAACAAATGAGACCAGTGTCTGGTTAGTGGAGCTCAGTGAAGTGCATGCCACTGCCCGTAGTGGTCATCACCGTGGCAAAGTTCTCTCTTCTGTTGTCGTCCCTGACGTTCAACCTCCCATGGTAAGCCAAGCTCAGGAGCTATGTATCCCCATGATATCTCCCTTCACCTCCACCATGCTTTGCCTAATCTCTAGACATTCCATCTCTGATGGTCTTTTCCTGCAATCCATTTCAGAGGGTCCTTTTCCTGCAATTGGTCTCAGAGGGTCTTTTCCTTTGCAGAAAGAAAGTGAGAACTCTTCTTCACTAGACAACAGTTATTTGCTGTTGTTGGAGAGGAAAAGATCATGCATGTTTGATCATCGTAATATTGTATGCTGGTAAAATACAATTGCTGCTGTTTTTTGTGTTCATTGGGAGCAGGACGCGGTTGAGTATGCAGAATGTGAAGCGACGGTGAAAGAGCACGGACCTTTTGTTGAGGCAATGAAGAGACGTGGTATTGACGATATGGATCTTGTGATGGTGGATCCATGGTACACATTTTCTTTTTTGCTCAGCATGTTGCAATCTTTGTGGGAAGTATTTTTCAGCTTCTTGTAACTCTAGTGTTTGCATGTTTTTTTGATGACAGAATTCCTGAAAGAAGTTGAGGAACATGGAATTGATGAATGGATGGTGGGCATGGGGTGATCTGCAGGTGTGTAGGTTACTATGGAGAAGAAGATGCTCCAAGTCGAAGGTTGGCAAGGCCTCTAGTGTTCTGCAGAACACCAGGTGCTTGTCCCCTTGAGAATGGGTATGCACGGCCAGTGGAGGGCATCCATGTGCTGGTAGATATGCGGCAAATGAAGGTTAATCTTGGACTAATCTCTATGCCATATTTGCTGAATCTTTGTTGGCACTCAACATTTTTCTGTGGGTATTATTATTAACCTGTCATCATTGCAATCAAAGTACCTCTGAGTGAGATATGTATCTGAATTTCTCTTGCATGGAAAAAATATGACAGTAACAAATGCATTTGTTGACATGCATGCAGGTGATTGAGTTTGAGGATAGATATCTTGTGCCATTGCCCCCTCCAGATCCCCTACGAAACTACACAGCTGCTGCTTCGAGAGGGGGAGTGGACAGGACGGATATCAAGCCCTTGTTAATCTCTCAGCCTGAAGGTCCTAGTTTCCGAGTCAATGGCTATGCAGTGGAATGGCAAAAGGTAAATCTTGTGGCAATTTAGACTGTAATTTACAGGGGTCAAGAGAGGATGTGGAAAATTTTCTCAGGAGGGACACAATATGGGTGGAGCACTGGTGTGTGTTGCAGCCTATATAGAGACTGTCTGAATTTGCAGTCTAAATTTTTGTGGATGCTTTTGTAATGCATAGTGGAATTTTCGAGTTGGTTTTACACCAAGGGAAGGATTGGTCATCCACACAGTAGCCTATGATGATGGTAGCCGTGGTAGACGCTCAATAGCACATCGCCTCAGCTTTGTCGAAATGGTGGTACCATATGGTGACCCAAAAGATCCACACTATCGGAAGAATGCATTTGATGCAGGAGAGGATGGTTTGGGCAAGAATTGCCACTCTTTAAAACGGGCAAGTGCTGTTTTGACCTCTCTTTTGCTGATAATACTGCCAGAATGGAAATTATGTTTTTGTTTGGCTATTTAATGTGACTTGAGTCTACAGCTTATTGAGAGAGAAAGAGGTAATTAGGGAGATGGGAGTTGTAAGCTCAACTTGACATAATTGCAGCTTCAAATCTGCAGGGGTGTGACTGTCTTGGGTACATCAAGTACTTTGATGCGCACTTCACAAACTTCCATGGCGGGGTTGAGACGGTTGAAAACTGTGTGTGCATGCATGAGGAAGACCATGGCATTATGTGGAAGCATCAGGATTGGCGAACAGGTTCAGAAGAAGTCCGGCGATCCCGCCGCCTGACTGTCTCCTTCTTCTGCACAGTTGCAAATTATGAATATGGGTTCTACTGGCATTTTTACCAGGTTGGGTGTTATCTTCCTTTTGTCCATTTCAAATGGGCTCTTGTCCTCACCTTTCACCCTGTGGTAGTCAAAAGGCAAAAGAAGCCAAAGGGTAGTAATATGGCAGTGGGTGGATGCACATGTCATTGAGATACTTGATGTGCGTTGTATGGCAGCTCTGGTGATGATGATTTGTGCAGATTTTTCTTGCATTCACATGTGGGTCACCAACTATGTTAGTTTCCAGGTTTTGATCTGTCACTGTTTGCAAGAAACTTTAAGCAAACTTGCCCCCAAGGCTTTCCATGACCTTCTTTCATACTTTATTCACTTGAAGAATGTCTGCTATCTCTGATTGTAGAGCCAAGTCTAGGTCCCGAGAGATTGACATTGGTTCCCATCTGCTGGTTCTCTGTGTACCCTTGTTATGGATATTGAAAGGATCAAAAAGGGTCTTTGTGGTGTCCCTACAGCCATTGCCCATGTTTTCAGGGTTCATCCTAGAGCAAAACAGATGTGAGGAATACAAGCAAAAGTTTTTGGTCTGTGGTGCAAATCTTGTACCCTCTGCTTGACAACCCTGGCAACAAGCCATGATCACATACTCAGTGGTTTAAACTACATGTGAGGATCAAGTGCGGCAGCTGCTTTGTAGGCCAGAAGAGAATCATAGCTTGATGAAGTCCTTCGGTGTACATGAAGGAAAAAAAGGTTTCTAAGGTTTGTAGCTACCTGCAGAACTCTGTCAGAATTTTTCCTATACTAAGTTGCTCATAGAAATCAAAATTGACACCTCCGTGGGTTGGTTAGGGCAGGATGGCCGAATAGAGGCGGAGGTGAAGCTGACTGGTATTCTCAGCTTGGGGGCATTGAAAACAGATGAACATCGCCGACATGGTACTCTTATTGCACCTGGGTTGTATGCACCAGTGCACCAGCATTTCTTTGTTGCCCGGTTGGATATGGCAGTGGACTGTAAGCCAGGGGAAGGCTGGAATCAGGTACTGCCAAGATATCCTCTGGACAGATAGTAGTACTGTTGCTTTTTTTGGTAAAGTTTCTGAAACAATTCTTGTCTCAGTTCCCTGACATAGTCACCTCTGCATCATCAGGTTGTTGAAGTTAATGTAAAGGTGGAGGAGCCAGGCCCTGATAATCCCCATAACAATGCATTCTATGCTGAGGAAACACTTCTGCGGTCAGAGCTTGAGGCTCAACGGGACTGCAACTCTCTTACTGCTCGGCATTGGCTGGTACAGCTACTTTCCATTTCACCCTCCATTACATTCTTAATCAAAGTTTTTTTCTGCAAATTTTAAGAAACTTGCTTTCCAATTTCTTTTTTCACACTTTTGAAATGATTTGTGCAACACAGGTACGAAACACAAGAACATTCAATCGCACAGGACAGCTGACAGGCTATAAGCTGATGCCAGGCTCCAATTGTCTGCCATTAGCAGGTCCTGATGCCAAGTTTCTCCGGCGAGCTGCCTTCTTGAATCACAACCTTTGGGTGACACAGTATAACCGGGATGAGTGCTTTCCAGGTGGGGAGTTCCCGAACCAAAATCCACGAGTTGGTGAAGGCCTTCCTACTTGGGTTCAGCAGGACCGAAAACTTGAGGAGACTGACATAGTCCTCTGGTACAGCTTCCTTGATCCATTATCCTCATTTCATTTTGCAACTCTGCTGCTGCAGTCAATCCTCAGGTTTTCCTGTAATGTCATGTCTATTTCCCTTGTTATGTAAGGAACTGGCAAAGATTTCAGTGTAGTTGGAGGGCATCTAAAAAATGTAAGATTGCCTCCACAAACTGGGCAGGACCTTAATCTTTGTAAGGTTCCTCCTTTTCTTTCGTTTATGTATCTATTTTTTGGCTTGTTTTTGTCATGCTGCTCTAAAGAAACTTTCACCTAGATCTTTGCATGCAGTAAAGGCCCTCCAATGGGGGCATAACCAGAATTTTCGGGGTCTGCCTTTTGCTCCCACCTCTGGCATGGACTCATTCTATTAACACCCCCTTCCTTGGGCCATACCTACCACCTTATGTCCATGAATATTCATCTTCTTATATCTTATGGCTATTCCTTAAGAGTGGGAGGGAAATCATGGCTACTTATAGGTTAAGATACCTCCCTCTAAAAGACTAGGTTTGAGGACCTTTGCCCTTGTATGATCTACATATGTTTAGGTTCATGATCATGTTTGTCTTGTGCTTTACATTGGGTAAAGTCTGTGGGGATAGCCCCCACCCTGGGGGTTTACCATAGAGAACTGTGTAATTGGCTAGATGCTTGCAGTATTGAGAAGTAGATTCCATCACATTTCTGAATAAGTACTTGGTTGCTTCTCTTCAACTGCATTTGTGCTTTGATTGCACCTGACATTCCAAAGTTTCTGGTGTCTCTGAGTACAGGTATGTATTTGGTGTAACTCATGTGCCA
>Ga0116227_10006916_pt1 | contig 22581 bp, 21 predicted proteins | sample S1TSphgellanicum_FD_89693 | JGI IMG/M metagenome (GOLD analysis project Ga0116227, IMG submission 89693) | Host-associated microbial communities from peat moss isolated from Minnesota, USA - S1T2_Fb - Sphagnum magellanicum MG | ecosystem: Host-associated > Plants > Peat moss > Unclassified...
ACTTGACCTCGGAGGAGCAAAACGCTGACCATGATGTGTCAACGATGTCCTCGTACATGTGTCAACCATGTCTCCAGTCTGTACACGGCGGCAAAGAAAGTAAGTGCCGCCCCGCACAGGGGCAACGCCAATAAACCACTAAGAACACAAGGAAAGGCCAAAATTCTAGTAAAACAACCAAAGAACAAACCCACCCCAGAAGAAAACCAAAAAAAAGCAATAAATCAGACAAATGAAAAAAAGGCGAAAAACTAGGGTTCCCCCCTACTACGCAACAAACCCACCGAAGCCGTTAAACAGCACAGGCACCTGCTGCACCCCAGCGCCGCAGGCGAAAAAAAGCAGCCACAGAAAACCGACCAAACCCAACCCCAGATGGAACCCGCGCAATGCACACCATGACCTTGAACAGAAAACTCGGGTCGATGATCGTCGTGTTATGGATCGGCCTGATCCTGATCGGCGGCTTCGGCGCGTGGCAGAACCGCGCCTCCATGATCGCCGAGCGCCGTGATCAACTCACCGCCGTCGTCCAGGAATCCGTCAGCGTCATCAACCACTACTACACGCTCTCCCAGCAACACACCCTCAGCGAACCCGACGCCCAGAAACAGGCGCTCGCCGCCCTCGCCTCCGTCCGCTACGGCAAAGACGGCTACGTCTCCGTCAACGACTCCCAGCCAGTCGTGCTGATGCATCCCATCAAGCCCGAACTCGACGGCAAAAACATGGCCCAGTTCTCCGACCCGGCCGGCAATCATCTGTATGTCAACATCGTCAACGCCGGTAACCACGACGGCGGCGGCTTCGTCCAGTACATGTGGGCCAAACCCGGCCACGATCAGCCCGTCGACAAAACCAGCTTCTCATTGCGCTTCGCCCCCTGGGACTGGTACGTCGTCAGCGGCATGTACATGGACGACGCCCAGCAAACCTTCTACGCCGATCTGGTCCTGTGGCTCATCATCACCGCCATCCTCGGCGGCATCGCCACCCTCGTCATGATCCTCGTGTTGCGTAGCGTGCGCCGCAGCCTCGGCGGCGATCTCGAAGTCGCCGTCGTCGCCGCCCAACGCATGGCAAGCGGCAACCTCGCCGTCGGCGTGCCGGTCCATCAGCGCGACACCGGCAGTCTCCTGCACGCCCTGCACACGATGCAGGCCGGCCTCGTCGAAACCGTCTCGCGCGTGCGCACCGGCACCGAAAACATCAATGTGGGCGCCACCGAAATCGCCGCCGGCAACACCGATCTCTCGCAACGCACCGAAGAACAGGCCGCCGCGCTCGTTCAAACCGCGTCGAGCATGGATCAGATGACCGTCAACGTGAAGCAGAACGCCGAAAGCGCCACCCAGGCCGCGCAGCTCGCCGGTCAGGCCGCCGACGTCGCCACGCGCGGCAGCCGCGTCGTCGACGACGTGGTCCGCACCATGGGCGAAATCACCCATAGCTCGCGCCAGATCGGCGACATCATCGGCGTGATCGACGGCATCGCCTTCCAGACCAACATCCTCGCGCTCAACGCAGCCGTCGAAGCCGCCCGCGCCGGCGAACAGGGCCGCGGCTTCGCCGTCGTCGCCGCGGAAGTGCGCAGCCTCGCGCAACGCTCCGCCACCGCCGCCAAGGAAATCAAGGCGCTCATCGAAACCTCGACGCACACCGTCGAAGCCGGTGCGTCGCTCGTGGCCAACGCTGGTTCTACGATGGGCGAGATCGTGCAGTCGGTGCGTCGCGTGAACGAAATTCTCGAGGAAATCAGCCACGCCTCGCGTGAACAGAGCGCAGGCATCGAACAGGTCAACCGCGCGGTGGGCGAGATGGATCAGGTCACGCAGCAAAACGCCGCGCTCGTCGAACAGGCCGCCGCCGCCGCGCATTCGCTGAAAGACCAGGTGGGTGTGTTGCGCGAAGCCATCTCGAGTTTCGCGCTGCCGGCCTGAACGCCTGGCTCCAGGACGCGCGCCGTCCTTGAAAAGAGGGCGCCCGGGAGGCACGTCATTGCGAAGTGCTTGCTGGTCGGGCGCCCCTAAACACGCCGCGTCGGAGAAGACGCATTAATCGAACGAAGCAGCCGCACGGATTTTTCAGTCCGCGCGGCTTTTTCTTTTGGCGTGCCGCACACACGTCACGCGCGCCTTGCATAGGCCTCGCATCTATATTACGTTCTTATTACAATCATGGCTTCGCGGTCCGCTTGCCGGCCGCGCGGTTGCACCAGCAGCTCAAGGTCTTCACCGCCGCCAATACAGGCGGCGCACACTAACCCGGCCCATGCCCAGCGCATGAGCCGCCGTACAAGGAGCACGCTCGAGCAGCGTCGCAACGCCTGGCCGGTTGAGCCTCGATGGCGCCGTCCGGGTTCGCTGCCCGTATCCGTATTCATGATCCAGCAGAAAAAATCGCAGCCGCACGACCCGTACGCGACGCTCGCCCAACACCCTGCCCTCGCGTCGCGTCTGCCGATGTGGCGTTCGAGATTCGTCATCCTGCTGGTGTTCGCGGCCTTTGGGACGCTGGCGGCGCGTGCCTTCTGGATCCAGGTGGTCAATCAGGACTTCTATGTCGTGCAGGGGCAGAAGCGCTACCAGCGCACCATCGAGCTCGGCGCCACCCGCGGCGGGATTGTCGACCGCAACGGTTCGATGCTCGCGGTCAGCCTCGCCACGTACGAGATCTGGGCCACGCCGAAGCTGCTCGACGAGGCCAGCTTCGCACCGCTCGCCAAACTGCTCGAGTTGCCGCTCGCGGAGTTGCGCCGGCGTCTGGCGGGCGACAAGGCGTTCGTGCTGCTCAAACGCCAGGTGGATGCGGACACGGCCAGCCAGCTCGACAAACTTGGGCTGGCGGGTATCACGCAGATCGCCGATTCGAAGCGCTTCTATCCGGAAGGCGAGTCGGCGGCGCACGTGGTCGGCTTCACGGATATCGAGGACCAGGGCCAGGAAGGCGTCGAGCTCGCCGCCAACCGGCAGTTGAACGGCGCAGCCGGCCAGCGCGAAGTGATCCGCGATCGCCTGGGCCGCGCGGTGTCGGACACGCGGCCGCTCGTGCCGGCCCTGAACGGCGCGACGATCCACCTGACCATCGACCGTCGCATCCAGCAGCTCGCCTACGCGCAATTGAAGACCGCGATCGAGAAACACAGCGCGGAGGCCGGCAGCGTGGTCGTGCTGGATGCGCGCAACGGCGAGATCCTCGCGCTCGCCAACTACCCGAGCTTCGATCCGAACGACCGCACGCGCCTAAGCGGCCGGCAGTTGCGCAACCGCGCGGTGGTCGATACGTTCGAGCCGGGCTCGACGATCAAGCCCGTGGTGGTGGCCTTGTCGATGGACAAGGGTAAGGCCGGGCCGCAAACGCTCATCGACACCTCTCCAGGCTGGTACAAGATCGGACCGGCTGTGATTCACGACACCTCGAATCACGGCGTGATGACCGTGGCCGAAGCGGTCCAGAAGTCGAGCAACATCGCGCTGGCGAAACTCGCGCTGAACCTGCCGGCCGAGACGATCTGGAACAAGTACCAGGAGTACGGACTGGGGCGCCGTCCGGAGCTGACGTTCCCCGGCGCCGCGGCGGGCAAGGTGCGGCCGTTCAAGCGCTGGCGGCCGATCGAGCAGGCTACGATGGCTTATGGTTATGGGCTGTCGGCATCGCTGCTGCAACTCGCACAGGTGTACACCGCGTACGCCGGCGACGGCACGCTACATCCGGCGCGCTTGCTGTTGACGGACGGCGTGGATCATCAGGGCGGAATTCAGGCAGGTATCCTGAATGACGGGGGCGATGCGCCGCTCGTCGCCGGTGCCGAGCGCGCGGTGACGACGCCGGCTACCGCGCGTGCGATCCGCGAGATGCTGGAAATGGCTACGGGACCGGGCGGCACTGGGCGGGCGGCGGCGGTCGAAGGGTATCGGGTTGGCGGCAAGACCGGAACCGCGCGCAAGCAGATCGGTGTGTCGTATGCGAAGAACCGCTATCGCGCGCTGTTTGTGGGCATGGCGCCCATGAGCGATCCACGTTTGATCGTCGCCGTCATGATCGACGATCCGGCTGGACGGGCGTTTTATGGCGGTACGGTGGCCGGGCCGGTGTTTGGTGCGGTGGCGGGTGGTGCGTTGCAGTTGTTGGGGGTGTTGCCGGATGCGGCATAACGCCTGTCACGCGCGACCTGCCAACAGATCGATATCGCGCTGCTGTTCCCTTGCCCTCGCGAGCAACCAGCGCTGAAAGGCGCGGCACTGCGGGCGATCGAACGTACTTTCGCTCCAGGTAAGAAGGTACGGCGACGGCAACGGAATGGTCGAAACAACGGGCATCGAGAGCCTTCCCGCGGCCAGATCGTCTGCGACCATCGAGCACTGGGCGAGCACGAAACCATGGCCGTCGATCGCGGCCTGAATCGCGACACTCGACAGGGAATGCACCTGATGCGGCTCGCGCAGCGTCGCTGTCTCGACACCGTTCGCGGCGAACCAGTCACGCCACGACGGCGGCGAAGCGAACTTTGGCAGCCAGTCAACCGCGATCAACTCAAACGCCGCGAGATCAGCCGGCTTAAGCGCAACTTTGCCCTTGCGCGGCAAGATCCGCGGGCTGCATACAGGCACGACGCTATCGCGGAACAGTTCGATAGAGGTGCCTGCGTCGTCGATACGATCCCCGTAGCTGATTCGAAAATCCATCTCATAGGCATCCGGCGACGGCTCCGCATGCGAGCCGTCCAGATAGACGCTGATGTCCGGATGCTCCTTTTGCCAGGCATTGATGCGCGGCGCAAGCCACTTCGATAGCAGCGAGGGCAAGGCGCTGATGTTGAGGCTGCGTACGTTTTTCGAGCGCTCGATGTCGTCCTGCGCGATGCGCAAAGTTTCGAGCGCCGCGAGACAACTCTCATGATATCGGCGGCCCGTCGCGGTCAAGCGCATCCGTTTCCCTTCTTTCGTCACGAGCTTCACGCCGAGCGCATTTTCGAGCAGCTTGATTTGCTGACTCACCGCGCCGGCGGAGATATCGAGTCGGCGCGCACTCTCGACAAGGCCGTCGCAACGGCCAAGTGTTTCGAAAATCTGGATCGCGCGAAGCGGTGCAAGCCTGTTCATATCGAGTTTGATCGATAAAGACGGTTTAGAAATTCTAAACTAAATCGTACTTTCTAACTGCTGTTCTTTTCTATTTTGACTTTCTACAGTCGATGCAAAGGTTGCGTGGGGTCACGCGCAGGCCCGCTGGCAATGCAAACAGAGGAAGCAGCGATGTTCGTCAGAAACGCGTGGTACGTCGCGGCGCGCAGCGCCGAAGTCCAGCAGAGCCTCATGCCGTTGAAACTGCTCGGCGAACAGGTCGTGCTATTTCGCACGCCGGATGGGGTCGTGGCCGCGCTCGAAGACGCGTGTCCGCATCGCAAGCTGCCGTTGTCGATGGGTCGATTGCTTGGCGATCGAATCGAATGCGGATATCACGGCCTGACCTTCGACTGCGCCGGTGCATGCGTACGCGCGCCGGCCCTGGCTCGCATTCCACGGGCGGCGCAGGTACGCAGCTATCCCATCGAAGAGCGCTATGGTCTCGTCTGGATCTGGATGGGCGAGGCCAAAGCCGCCGATGCGGCCCAGATTTTCGATGTTCCCGAGTGGGGCGATCCGGCATGGGGCTTGAACGAAGGCGACGCGATGACGGTAGCCTGCAACTATCTCTACGTGACGGACAACCTGCTTGATCCGTCGCACGTCGCGTGGGTGCATCCGGGTTCGTTCGGCAACGCCGCGTGTGAAGCCGAGCCCTTGAAAACCGTTGCAAGCGATGTCGGCGTGACCGTCTCGCGCTGGATGCGCAATGTCGACGTCGCACCGTTCTATGCGAAGTTCGTCAAATTCTCGGGACGCTGCGACCGCAAGCAGCACTACGAGGTCCGGTTTCCTTCACACGCGATCATCAAGGCAGTCTTCACGCCGGCGGGTACAGGCGCCGACGACGGCGCGCAGCACGATCACGTGTTCCTGATGAATTCATACAATTTCATGACGCCGATCGACGAATCGCATACGCGCTACTTCTGGTTTCAGATGCGCAATTTCGACCAGCAAAACGAAGCCGTGTCGCAACAGTTCAACGAGGACGTGCGCCACGCATTCGACGAGGACCGCGTCATCCTTGAAGCCGTGCATGAAGGCATGTCAAACCGGCGCACGCCGAATCTCGACCTTGGAATCGACGCTGGACCACTCCGGTTCCGTCGCGGTGTGCAGCGGCTAATCGATGCCGAGTATGCCGCGTTGGAACAGGCGCCGCTTGTGCGCGTGTCGCCCCCGGCAACGAAGACACAGGAGCGATAATGAGCGCAACTATTTTCGACACGCCGAGTTTCGCCAATCAGCGCGAGCGCTTTCTCGAGGCCGCTGCGAGCGTCAAGGCGACGCACGTCGTCTATCCTCACCCGCTGCAAGGACCACGCGGCGAGGCGCTGTCCACAGACGTCGCGATCGTCGGCTCCGCCGGCGCGCAAAAGCGCCTCGTGCTGCTGTCGGGAACCCACGGCGTCGAGGGTTATTACGGCTCCGACAGTCAGATCGCGTTACTCGACAATCTGCGGGACCTCGCCTTACCGGAAGATACCTGTGTCGTGCTCGTGCACCTCGTCAACCCGTGGGGCACGGCGTGGCTGCGCCGGGTGAATGAAGACAACGCTGACGTCAACCGCAATTACATCGACTTTACTCACGCACCACCGGCGAACTCGGCATACGAAACGCTGCACGAAATCTATCTATGCCGCGATCTCGACGGACCGGCGCGTCGGCGTGCGGACGAGCAACTCGCCATGCACATGCGCCATCTCGGGGAAGCACGGGTGCGCAATATCATCGAAGCGGGACAGTACCGGCGTCCGGACGGCGTCTTTTTTGGCGGCACGCAGCAGACATGGACGAACCGCACGGTGCGTCAGATCATGCAGGCACATGTTTCAGGTGCTCGCACCGCCATCGCCTTCGATCTGCACACCGGCGCGGGCGCGTACGGACATCCAATGCTGATGGCCATTGCCGAGCGCAAGGTGTCCGCGCACGACGCCGCGCAATCGCTGTATGGGCCCTGGCTGTACAGGATTCTCACCGCGGCGGACGCTTCGTCCGACAGCGGCGTCGCAGCGACGGCGACCGGTTATACCTCGCAGGCACTAATCGATCAGCTTCCCGAGGTGGATCTGATGCCGCTTGTGATCGAATGCGGCACCTACGACGGCGCGCGCGGACACACATTGCTGCGCGACGACCATTGGCTGCATCTGCACGGCGATCCTTTCGACGCGACGGGGCGGCGGATCAAGGCCGCGCTGCTGGAACACTACTATCCCGCCGATGCCGACTGGCGCGCCTTGATCGCGCTGCGCACGCGGCAGATCTGGCAGCGGGCACTCGACGCACTGACGAAGAGGTAGTCGGCGAAGACGTTCTTACGACACGGTTCTTTCACCCCACGCACCGGCGGCACACGTCCGCGGCGTAACACACGAACGGGAACGCATATGAAACGCATCATTGTGGGTGCCGTGCTGGCAATCGCCGCGCTGGCCACGCAGGCAAAGGATATGACGGAGTTACGCTTCGGCGTCGATCCGACCTATGCGCCGTTTGAGTCGAAATCGCCTTCAGGGCAACTCGTCGGCTTTGAGATCGACCTGGGCAACGAAATCTGTAGACGCTTGCAGATGCATTGCGTATGGGTTGAAACAGGCTTCGACGGCATCATTCCTGCTCTGCAAGGCAGAAAATTCGACGCAATCCTGTCGGCGATGTCGATTACGCCGAAGCGCGAAGAGCAGGTTGCATTCTCCCAGCCGCTCTTTAACACGCCGAGCCGCCTGATCGCCAAGGATGGCTCCGGTTTGCAGCCTACCGTTCAGTCGTTGCGGGGTAAGGCCGTTGGCGTCGCTCAGGGTTCGACACAGGAAGCGTACGCGAAGGCGAACTGGGCGACAGCGGGCATCAACGTCGTGTCGTACGCGAATCAGGAACAGGTATATCCGGATCTGCGCTCCGGTCGCCTCGATGCGACGTTCACGGATGTGCTTGCAGGCATCAACGGCTTTCTAAAGACACCGCAGGGCAGCGGCTACGGCTTTGCCGGTCAAAATGTTAGCGATCCGACAACACTCGGCAAAGGGGCGGGTATCGGCTTTCGCAAGGACGACGTTGCCCTGCGCCAGAAAATCGATCAGGCCATTGATTCGATGCTGAAAGACGGCACGTACCAGCGCATCGAGCAGAAGTACTTCGACATCGATATTCACGGAAGTTGATCGCAAGCCTGGATGCTCCTGCGTCCGGAATGCAGGAGCGCGCGAACATCCGGCGCCATCCCTCCGAGCGTCGACGAGCCTGGCTGGGTAGCTCGTCGTGAAACGGCAACTAGAAGACGCCACTGCGTTTCCGTGCTGGAAACATGCACGAGCGCATGAGTGACGCCCCCCATACCGAACCCACGATCCGGTATGGCACACAATGTTCGCACAATCTACGGTCCGTAGAATCCGGATCGGCGTCGGACCTCCACCCTCAGACCCCACCTTTCTCCGCTTCGCGACCTGTCGTTCCCGGTACCGCCGGCGACGCGCGATAAGCGGCCTTACTCGCATCCGACCTCGAACGCTCGTGAGCATCGTTGCCGCGCCGTGCTGTCCGGGCGCGTCTCGACGCTATCGGTACGTTCGGCATGGGCGAGGCACCTGGCAACAATGCATACCGACACGCAGAAAGACCATGAATGAAAACCACCGGCTCGCTCAAAGGCTCATCGCTTCGTCGCTGCTGCTGTCGCTGTTGGGCCTAAGTGCATGCGGGAAGAACCGTGAGGAACCCGGGCAGCCGGCCCCCGCCGACGCGTCCGCAACCGGTGCGGCGACCGCGGCGTCCATCGCCCAGGCGGCCTCTGCCACACCTGTCGCCTACACACCGCCTGGCGCAGATCAGCTCTACCAGATGGTTGCGCCGATCGCCCTCTTTCCGGACAAGCTCGTCGCACTGGTGCTGGCAGGTTCTACTTATCCGGACCAGATCGCCGCGGCAAACACGTGGCTTGCGCAGAATCCAAACCTCAAGGGGCAGGCGCTTGTCACGTCCGCCGACCAGCAGTCCTGGGATCCCTCGGTTAAAGCGCTGACGGCATTTCCCGCCGTGCTGTCACAGATGGCGACGAACATCGCATGGACCACGACGCTCGGACAGGCGTATTACAACGATCCGACTGATGTGCTGAACGCGATTCAGGTCATGCGCCAGCGTGCGCAGGCCTCCGGCAACCTGTGCACGACCGGCGAGATACGGGTCACACGCGCAAAACGGAGTTCGGCACCGGCAGACCAGACGCCGGCGCCGTCCGCCTCTCCCGTGTACGAGGGGCCGGCTATCATCCCGCCGCCGCCCCAGACCATCGTGATCGCGCCGGCACAGCCGGATGTCGTCTATGTTCCCGTCTACAACCCAGCGGTCGTCTATGGCGCACCGGTCGCGGCCTATCCTGGGTACCTCTATCGTCCGCCCGTCTATGGGCCGGGCGCCGTGGTGACCGCAGGCGTGATCACGTTTGGCGTCGGCGTCGCGATCGGCGCAGTCTTCGGGCACGTAGGATGGGGTTGGCACGCATGGGGCATGCACTGGGGTGGCTCGCCCCACGGTGCACGGGATGGATGGCAGCGTCCGGCGGTGGTCTATAACAACAATACCTACATCTCCCGGTCGACCGCGGTGATCAACCGGATCAACAACACGCACATCAGCGACAACTACAACGGCACGGTAAGTCGCTCACTCGTGCGCAACGGCGCGCCGCAGCAGCCTGCGATGGCGCAAATGCACGTGCAGCAACCCGGCTTCGGCGCACGTTCGTCCACGCCCATGACGATCCCGCGTTTCAGGCCGAACGACGCCCGTCCCGGCACACATTCGTCTCCGCAGTTCGGCCCCAACCATTCGAGCGCGGTGGCAATGGAACACACGCGGACATCAGTCATGCACGGCAACCCCGTGACGACTCAAACGCGATCTCAAGGACACCTTGAAGATTCAATGCAGGTCGAACATCAGCAGGTGCCACACCCCACGTCGCAATACACGGAACACCTCGGACGCGAGCGGCTGGCCGAAGCACCTGACCACCCACCACAGCCGCAAGCCGTGCAGCATCGGGAAAACGCTGAACCCCATCTGCAGGCAGTTCGCGAAGACGCGACACAGGTGCATCCGGCCGGACTGCGACAGGATGGGCAACACTTCGCGCAGCCGCAATCACAACAACAACCGCTGCGTACGCAGTCTCATCCCCCGGCACCCGCGCCGCATCCGTCTGCGCCCCGTCCTGAGGCGCATCATGGCGAGCCTCAACAACACCGTCCGTGATGAATCAGGCACGGAGCAACCTTGCTTTTGCATGGCGCGCCGGCCGGATCGACCAAGGTATACTGAACTGAACGCTTGCCCGTAAGCGTCACCACCATGAAATCATGCGCATCCTGCTGATCGAAGACGAACTGGAACTGGCTTCGGCAATTGAGAGCGCGCTAGGCAAGCGCAACATCGCTGTCGATTGCGTGTCCAGCCTGAGAGAGGCGCGCTATGCAATCCGCGAGTGTCAATACAAGGTGGTGCTGCTAGACCGGCTCTTGCCCGATGGCGACGGACTCACCGTCATCCCCGATCTGCGCGCGGCAGCGCCGGGCATTCCAGTGATCGTGTTGACCGCCGCAGGCGAAATTGCGGCGCGCGTCGAAGGGCTCGATGCCGGCGCCGACGACTACCTCGCCAAGCCATTTTCGATGGACGAGCTTACCGCGCGTCTGCGTGCTCTGGCGCGACGTGCGCCGACCATGCAGACACACAAAGTCAGCGTGGGCGCGCTCGAAATCGACCTCGTTTCGCTCACGGCCACCGTTCGTGGCGAACCGCTCGGCTTGCGGCGGCGCGAACTGCTGGCACTGCAGGCCCTCGTTGAGCGAGCGGGCAAAACCGTCCAGCGTGACCAGTTGATCGCGCGTGTCTATGGCCTCGGCGAGGACATTCAATCGAACGCGCTGGACGCTCATATCTCCCGGCTGCGCAGCAAGCTTGCGCTGCATGACGCAGGGATCGAGATTCGGCCCGTCCGCGGCATTGGCTATCTGCTTTCCACCACTGAATGAGCTATCTCCGGAACCTGTCCATCTCTCAGCGCATTTCCTTATCGCTGGTCGGGACCCTGCTAACGGTTGCCATTGCATCGGGACTGCTGCTAGTTACCGATTTTCTGCACTGGGACGTCACCGGCTATGTGATGGATACTCGCCTCGATCACGTCATCGTCGCAGCGGCGGCGCGCACATCCGACGGCCATCTCGCCCTGCAACACTCCGCGCAGCTCGACTCGCTCGAGCGTGCGGCGCCTGGCTTGTGGTTTATCGTGCGCGACCAGGAGGGCGAACAGGTCAGCGTCGGTCGCGTCTCCGCGCCTTGTGCATCCGCGGTCGCCTCGCTGCCTCGTATTTACAGCGCTGATATCACAGACAACAATCAGTACGACAACCTCTCGTGCAGAATCAAGACGATGCGCACCGATCTCGGCGAAGTACAGATCGCCTATGGCGGCGGCCCATTGATACCGGCGTGGAAAGGTGTCGGCCTCGCGGTGCTTCAATATCTTGAAGCACCGTTTTTTCTGCCCCTGCTGCTCGTCAATATCGTAACTATCCCGGTTGTCGTGGCATTGGCGTTGCGCAGACTGAAGGACGTCGTGCAACTCGCGCGCTATGTCGACATCGACCGTCGCGGCCTGCGCTTACCGGAGGAAGGCCTGCCACGCGAGATTGCGCCGCTCGTACGCGCGTTCAATGCGGCCCTCGAGCGCCTCGACGCCGGACGGACCCAGCAGGACCGCTTCATTGCGAACGCGGCGCACGAACTGCGCACACCGGTCGCCGTCATCCGGGCACGTCTCGATGCGTTGGAGAGCGGGCCGCTGAAGGCAAAACTCGAGCAGGACGTAGAGCGTCTCAGTGAACTGAGCGACGCCCTACTCGACCTCCAGGCACTCAAAAGCACGACGCTGCGAATGGAAGTGCTGAATCTCGTCGCCTTAGTCCGCGACACCTTGGGCGATCTCGCGCCCGTTGTCCTGACCGCGGGACACGACGTCGAGTTCGTCTGCGACACCGAGCAACTCGACGTCTCAGGCGACGCCGCGTCGCTGAAGCGAGTCATCGTCAATCTCGTGCAGAACGCAATCAAGCACGGCGGCAATGCAACGATGCTCACCGTCACCGTGAAAGCCGATGCCGCCTACGTTCTCATGGAGTTCGTCGACACCGGTCCAGGCATACCGCCTGCATGGCGAGACCAGATCTTCGAGTCCTTCTCGCGCTACACGCGCCATGGAGCCGGCGCCGGTCTCGGCCTGAGTATCGTGCGCGAGATCGCCACGATGCACGGTGGTCGTGCGAGTTATTTCGAACCGCCGACGCATGGCACGGGTATTCGCGTAAGCCTGCCGCGCATTGGAGCCACGGCAGACGCGTAGCGATGCGCAGACGTCCACTACGTCTAGAATTTATAGCCGACGATCGTTGCAACGTTCAATGACACACGACGCTGCACGATCGGGCTTCCCCCCGCATCGCCGACGAGGCGTGTCACCTGACCCGACGTTGTAACCGACCATTTGCGATTCAACAGGTGCACCCAGGTCAGGCCCAGGTCGACTGCATTGATGCCGCCTCCGGGACTGTATTGCCGGAATCCGGAGGCTGCGCTCTGCGACGCGTTCACGCCCCACTGCGTCTGGTTGTAAGTCGCCGACCCGAGATGCACCGCGGTTTTCGTCGTCAGCACATCCGACGCGGTTACCAGCATCGGCACCTCGAAAGCAACGCGCCATGAGTCGCCGATGCTGCGATTGCTCAACGGCACGTCTGCGGCGACGCTTACCGAGCCGACGCTCGCGAAGCGGTATCCCGCCGTCACAGTCGCGACCAGCGCATTCGGCACGTCGCCCATGCCGCGCAGCGCGTCGGATCCGCTTTCGAAGGTCTCGTTCGTATCTTTGCGGCCGACGGCGTAGTTCAGCGAGCTGTCGATATAAAAGTTGTGCGGCAAATCCAGCTTGTATCCGACACCGCTTGTCGTGCCGATATAGACGCCAGACGGCGTCGTCACATTGAGGAGCGGGACCGGCAAGAAGTAGTACTCGTTACTCCCGAGATATCGCGGAGCGAGGTCAATGCCGGCGCCCACAGTGACGTCGTACCCGTCGGCAAATGCAACAGACGAAACAGTAAAACCAACCACCGCCGAAGCGAGGTAGAAAGCAAAATTTGACTTCATTCGAGGGATCCGGAAACGGTAAAGCCACTCACCGCGCGTTGATGGGCGTGTCCGCGACGACACGTCGCGAAGCATCGACAGTCGGCGTCTGAGGGTAAGAGTTCGACGACGACCCGGATTCTATGGACCCCACATTGTGCAAACATTGCGCGCCGCGCCGGCCCACATCATCGGAACGGATCGGTTGTCGCCCTGCAACATTCTTGAGCGCGCTTGCGGCGCCCCCGGCGAGCGTTAATGTTCCGGCAATGTTCCTCGCTCATAATTTCCGGGATTGGTTCCCGTACGAGTGGACAGTGGTCGTGGGTAGTTTTTCTCTAAGGCGATGCGCGTCACGGTCGGCGACCGGGCTCTGAACAGGAAGACGACGATGTTGCTCGTTGGGATGGTGATTGGATTCTTCGGAGATCTAATGTTCATGTACATGTTTGCTCTGCTTCAGGTGCACGGATTTCGATGACTCCGCACAGATCAAACAGGATCAGAACGTGAACATCCCACATCTGGCGGGCCTGCGTCTGCCTGCCATGCACTTGACGTCCACGGCGGGGAGTATCTGTGAACTCACGGAATTACCCCATGCGCTCCTGATTTTCACGCCCTTCGTCCTTCCGCAGGACGAGTCGATGGCGTGCCCCTGGGAGGGAGACGAGTCCGCCATCGCGGGACTCGAGGCGCTCATTGGCTTTGCGAGGTTGTATGAGCAGTTCGAATCGCGAGACATCCGGCTGTTTGGCATTACGACTCAATCGCCACTTGTACAGAAACTGGTCGTCGAGATACTGGCGCTGCCGTTTCCATTGTTGAGCGACTCGCAGCGGACTGTGTGTCAGCAGTTGCAACTGCCAACGACACATCGAGGCCGAGTCCCGCGAAACCGCCCGATAATCATTGAGGTACGTAATGGGAGCGTGGCGTACGTTTGGGATCCGCTTGCTTCATCGGGTCAGTGCGCAACGCGGATTCTCCGGCATGTGTCGAACGACGTTGGGCGGAATTAGTCGCTTCGCTCATGCCTGATAGCGACAATCAGAAGAACTCGTCCAGCAAGCAGTAGAACGCCATGCGCCGGTGATCCGGCTCTACACCATAGTCGCGAAAGAAAGGCTCCACCCACGCCTGGCCGAGATTGCGCGCAATGCTTCGCGCGGTCAGAGCAAGGTCTTGATAGCGGTCGCTGACGCCGAGGCGACCGCAGTCGATGAAGCCGGTGAAGCCACTTCCTTCAGCCATGAAATTCGGCAGACATGCGTCCCCGTGGGTCACGACAAGGTCATACGTCTCCGGGCGCGTCGACAGCAGCTCAGCGAGCGCATCCGTGGCGGTTCGCCCTCGCCGCTCAGTGTCGAAGTCTGCCTCATCAACGAGCCCAGCGTCGACACGATTGCTGGCGGCGGCTATACGCTCTTCGATGCGATGATTGAAGGGACATTCCGCAATCGGTACCTGGTGCAGGCTACGTAATGCCATCGCCAGAATGCCGACGACCTGGGATGGAGACAGGTCTTTAGCACTGGCCAGATCGAACCCGGGGACCGCCGTCATGAGCAGCCAGTGGCGGTTGTCTTCCACCGCGTCATCAAGCACGGTAGGTGCCGGCAGGTCTAGCCGTTTCATCCAGCCAAGGCGTTCAACCTCCCCAGGAAGCTCACTGGGCAAGCCGGTAGGCTCGGACTTCAGGAACAAATACTCTCCACTGCGGCAGCGGATGCGCAATACTTCCGCGCCCGATTCTCCAATCACTTGTTGTTCGACCCGCGCCCCTGCGAATTTCTTACGCCATCTGGTTGGGATATGCATGGGATCTCCACACGGTGGTCCGGCGAAAATTATATTAGCGAAGCAGCAAGATTGTGGACGACAATCGGGTTTTGACATCCATTCTCCTCCGTCAGTCATGAGAATAAGAGCGGCGTTCTTCGATGTCGGCGAGACCTTGATCGACGAGAGTCGCGATTGGGGCGGCTGGGCCGACTATTTGGGCATATCGCGGCTCTCGTTTTTTGCCGCGCTGGGCGCGACCATCGAACGCGGCCAACATCACCGAACTGTGTTTAAGCTCTTTCGGCCGGATGCCGACTTTGCGGAATTGAAGCGCCAACGCGAGTTGTCTGGCAGCGCCTTTTCACTCGCAGCGGACGACTTCTATCCCGACGCCATCCCGTGTCTGACCCGCTTGCGGAATGAGGGAGTCCTTGTTGGGATCGCGGGAAACCAGCCGCTTGAAATCGAACGGGAACTGCATGCTCTCGGCGCTCCGGCTGACCTTGTCGCGTCCTCCGCGTCATGGGGCGTGGAGAAACCGGCGCCGGCATTTTTTGAGCGCATCATCGCCTCTACCCATGGGTTAGACCCAGCCGAGATTGCATATGTCGGCGATCGACTCGACAACGATATCGAACCGGCGCGGCGTGCCGGAATGACTCCGGTTTTTCTCCGCCGCGGCCCATGGGCACACGTGCAATCTGCATCGGGGCGTTTCCCGATCCCTCTGCATACGATCGACAGCCTGTCGTTCCTTCCGGAACTCCTTTGTAGCCTGTAGGTTGCCAGAAGGACTCATGTCGATCGAGAGAGCCGGCGCGCAGCCAGAAGCGGCTGCCAAGGCGTACCTGCTAAACTCGTCTGCATCCCCGACCTTAGTTTCTTTGAGTAAGCCAATCATGAAAAGCAGTTCAAAAGGCGGCCTAGTTTATTCCACCGACGGCGGGCAGATGTGTCCCGAATGCAGGCAAGCGATCGCGGCATGTGTCTGCAAAGCGGTTGGCGCGAAACTACCGGTAGGCGATGGCGTGGCGCGAGTGACTCGCGAGACTAAAGGCCGAGGTGGAAAGAGCGTGACGATCGTCAAGGGACTGGCGCTCGATCCTCCAGCCTTGACCTTGCTAGGCAAGCAACTACGCACGGCCTGCGGTTCTGGTGGCACGGTCAAGGATGGCGTGATTGAAGTACAGGGCGACCACTGCGAGCAGGTCATCGAAACGCTCAAAAAATACGGCCACCGGGCGAAGCGAGCCGGAGGATGAGCGCATCAGTCAGCCGGACGGCACGATGAGTATCACACTACGACTGGATACCTCTGACGCGAGCGCGATTCGATTGCGTCCGAATCCGGCCGGCCATTGACGCTGTCATGTTTCTTGTGCAATCAAGGGGCGATGCGCTTCTATCAGAAACTCGGCTTCTCCATCGTATCAAAAGATGAGCACTTTGTAACGTATCGATTGGCCGCCCTTTAGTTGAGAAACCGGTGTGTGCGATGCGGGGCAATTGTCCCTCGGCATCTATCGCAATCTGATGAAATGTCGTGCAGGAACAACATGGCGTCGATTGACAGACGACGCGTTCACATAGACACTTCACGCTATGTTGACGAACCACTTCCCCTCATTCGCGGAGCAAGGCGGCACGTACATCCATCAGGATGCACTGCGGGGGGCCCGTTCGCGTTAGATTCAGGAAGTGTTAATCAACAGGCCTCTCCGGAAACGGATGAGGCCTGTTTTGTTTTTAGCGTCTCCGTTTCCGGTCTTACTAACGGAGATAACTATGAACAAGAAAGCATCGACCCGCGCCCTGCACGGCCAGCCCGTCCAAACGATCTACCCGACTCGGCATCCCACCGAATCGAAAATCGACGAGGACATCCACGATCGATATGCGACCGGACAAACCATGCCGGTGGCGCGGACACGGATTTTCCATCCATTCGAATACTGGGTGCGGGAATCGACGGGAACTCAACATGCCGCGGAAGATGTGCCGACTGACTCACATCATGGCCGAGCAATCCAGGGCAGACGCTTCACGCGGCCGGTGATCGTTCTCGCGTGGTTGCACGATTGTGCGACGCGCTTGTTCCACCTGGCGCGCGGGCCTTGAAATGCATCGGCTAGCGGGCTCGTGGCTCACTGAGTTCTGCGAGACCTGACGAGACGGTGCAAGATACTTCTGCAACTGACCCGCGGGTAGTGGCGCGTGCCGCTACTGCCCGCGGGTCAACTACGAAAAACCTCTTCTTAACGATCGGACCCAACACTGACCATGCCGCTTGAAACCGTCCGTCTTGATCGAGTTTCTGGAGTCACGCAGACCACGCAGAACCGGAAGCGCGTCACGCTGTTGGAATTCGAAAGCAAAAACACGCGATAAGCGACCATACGACAGCGTTTTGAACCGGCGCTTGTGGTAATTTCTAAGCTCGCAGCAGGGGCGGAGTGCGCCTCCAATGTTCCGCAGAATCTAGCCACGTACCGTGGACGCATTCGTCACCGGTCATATTGCCAAAGTGACGTGCTGGAGTTGACCATCATGAAGTCGTTTTACCTCGCGGCGACCCTCGTCGTGCTCACCGCCGGCTGCGCCTCGACATCGTCGCCCGTGACTAGCCAGACCAACCAGCCGGGTCCAGCCGAAACGGATAGCTACATCCTGCACTCGCCCGACGGCGCAACATCCGGTGATTCCGCGTCAAGGCCACCGAGGCTCACCGTCGGTGTCAGCGATCCCAATACTCAATTGATTCTGCCGTGGTTCCTCAACGACATCATCAACCTCGTGAACTATCGCTAATCTCTCAACGACTTGCGGCGGTGGAACGGCGCCCCGCTCCTGGCCGGCCCTGCTAGCCGGGTTGGATAGAGCGCGTCATCCTGCGCAGTTGGCGCGGCAACACGATGTACATGCCCCACGCCACGAGGCCTAGCCCGCGAAGTATCTCGGCGACATGATGGGGAAACCAGATGGCCAGTTCGGCGATCAGCAGACTGCCTGGGATGGACCACACATAGGTGGTCACGCCTAGCAACGTTGCTCGCCAGAGGCCGAATGGTTCAGTGCCGGAAATGGCGTGCGCAACGAGTCCACTTCGTACCATGTATCCCGCTAGCGGCAGGCTCAACAGAAGGTAGATCAGGATTTATAGTACAAAAAGGCTTGGAATCCGCACCTGCCTTACGCCGCGACAACAAAAATCTTGACGCAAGGTTAATCAGAAATAACACATGGGACCAATCACTTGCCGAAATCAGATTCGCGTCCGTCTGATCAAATTAATGATCTCAGGCGCATTGATCACTTCTGTTTCCAGTCTTGCGCGCGCTGCCGACGAGTCCCAACCTATCGCAACGGACCTCCACGAAACGGTCGTCAACGTGCCGATGACCGAGCACGGACTCTTTGGCGATCATGAACGTGACATAGTCGCGACCACCTATATGCCTGATGGCCCCGGACCGTTTCCGGTGATCGTTTTGAGTCACGGTAGTCCGCCCGATCCGCAAGACCGCCCGAAGGTCGGCCGCTATCGCGAGTTGACGCAGATTCGGACATTTGTCGAACTCGGCTTCGCAGCATGAGGCGACCTTGAGGCTGACACCTGATCCGACGTTCGTGGGTCTGCTCCTGCGGAAAAAGCGGTCGTCCGCACTTCGTGGATACGAAAATCCACACGGACCGATTTTCTCGCCACTGTTAAGCCGGCAGAAGACCCGCAACGCGATAGCTTTCAATTAAGCCGTCATATAGAGAAATATCCGAGCGACTCCTGGCAATAAGCTGAGCGCCAGCGACGGCCGCGAAGATGGCGCGAGCACGCCGTTCGCTATCTTCGGAACTGACGACGCCCGCGGCGGATAGCACCTTACTCAGCCATGCAACATTCACATCCGCAAAGGTCTGGACTTCTCTCGTCACCATTTCTGGCAGGTCATCAGTTTCCGCGGCCATGAAGCTGCAGAGGCATATGCGATTACCGCTCTCAAGCGCCTTGCGAAACGTATCGGGGTAGTGGCGCAGGCAGTCGATCGGATTTGCGGATCCGGCCAAAAGTGCATCCAGAGTAGCTCCTGAGTCCTCCCAATAGCGCCTCGCTACCGCTGCGCCGAGATCGGCCTTGCTTGCGAAGTGATGGTAGATGCTCGCAGCCTTGATGCCGACATCTTCAGCGAGATCACGAAAATTCAAGCCGCCATAGCCGTGCGCCTGCGCAATCTTTGTGGCGGCCATCAGGATTTGCTCCCTGGAACTCAAGCCCGAGTTGTTCTTCACTGCTACCGCCTCCGCAAGCTGGAATGACTGTTGACAGATGCAATTATACCCCCTATCGTAAACCTAACGAACGTTAGGTAGGGAGGTGATCCATGCCTCCCATACGTCCGGACGCATGTAACAGACCGCTTAGAGAGACAAACATGACAACCAGCAGCATCAATTTCGATTTAGCCAAACTCCCAATCATGACGATTTACGATTTCCCCAAAGGACCTTATCCGACACGCGTCCGTATCGCTCTCGCCGAGAAAAATCTGCAATCGCATGTGGAGTTCGTGATGGTCGATCTTTACAAGGGTGAGCACAAAACGCCCGAGTTCATCTCCGGGAAAAACTACTCAGGCACGCTGCCGGTCCTCGAACTCAACGACGGAACCTGTATCGCGGAATGCACCGCCATTACCGAATACCTCGATACGCTCGATGGCGCACCCACGCTGACGGGCAGAACACCGTTCGAAAAGGGCGTGATCCACATGATGAGCAAGCGAGCCGAGCTGGAGTTGCTCGACGCCATCAGTGTCTATTTCCACCACGCCACGCCAGGGCTCGGGCCCAACGTCGAGCGCTATCAGAACGCCGAATGGGGGTTTCGTCAGCGCGACAAAGCCTTGAGAGGCATGCACTACTTCAATGACGTTTTGAAAAAGCAGCCGTTTGTCGCAGGGGATGCTTTCTCGATGGCCGACATCACCGTCATTGGCGGCCTGGTCTTCGCGTCGATCGTGAAGCTGCCGGTGCCTGAGGAGTGCGAAGCACTTCTAGCCTGGTACACGAAAATGCGGGAACGTCCGAGCGTCAGGAACCAACCAGCGTTTGCGTGAAATCGCGACCTTGGCCGGCCGTCGTCGATGCAGGATGGCCAGAGGAGGCGAACGTCGCGCAGCACACCAATCAGTCGCAGCGGCGCCGCGTATTGCGCGCCGCGCTTATCTCCTGAGCGGTCAGTTCCCGACCGCGGGAATCAACGGAAAGTACTCACCGGAGAATCGTACATGTCTGCATTACCTCAAACAACTCAACCCAACGGCGTTTTTGACGGCCCGTACTATCTCAGCATCGCCGGCAAGCTCGTCGAATCGAAAGACAGCTTCGATGTCATCAATCCGGCCACTGGCAAAGTGCTAGCCGAAGCACCCGCGGCGACGGCCGAGCAACTCGACGCAGCCATTGCCGCAGCCAAAATTGCGTTCAAAAGCTGGTCGGCACTAGGCTATGACGGTCGTCAGAAATACATGAACGCCTATGCCGACGCACTTGAAGCCCACCGCGACGAGCTGGCACGCCTGCTCACACAGGAACAGGGCAAACCGCTCAGGACCATGGCCGAGCCGGAGGTTGACCAGTCGATCTCGTGGATCCGCCAGATCGCCGAGCGCCGCATCCTCGTAGAAGTTGTCGAGGAGACCGCCGAACACATCGTTGAACTGCATCACACGCCGCTTGGCGTGATCGGCGCAATCACGCCATGGAATTTCCCAGTGCTGCTCGCGCTCTGGAAAGTGGCGCCGGCGCTGATCACCGGCAACACGATGGTGATCAAGCCTTCGCCATTCACGCCACTCTCTGCGCTGCGTTTCGGGCAGATTGCCCAGTCCATACTGCCGCCCGGCGTGCTTTCCATCGTCTCAGGAGGCAACGAGCTCGGCCCGCAACTGACCAATCATCCAGACATCGCCAAGATAAGCTTCACCGGTTCGACGGAAACCGGGAAGCACGTGCTGCGTGCAGCCGCAGGTACCGTGAAGCGTGTGACTCTGGAATTGGGCGGCAATGACGCTGCGATCATACTTCCAGATGCGGACTACAGGTCAATCATCCCGCAACTGTTCTGGGGAGCAGTTGGAAACTCGGGGCAGTGGTGTGTCGGCATCAAACGACTCTATGTCCATCGCTCGTTTCACAAGGAATTCGTGCAGGCGTTCATTCACTACGCACGGCAGCAAAAGCTGGGCGACGGTCTCGATCATGAGGTCACTGTTGGTCCGGTCCAGAACAAGATGCAGTTCGACAAGGTAAAAGCCTTCATCGATGACATTAAGGCCAATGGCCAAAACATCGTCCTTGGCGGCGACGTCGACGAGAATCTGCCCGGCTACTTCATCCCGGTCACCGTGGTCGACAACCCGCCCGAAAGCGCCAGGATTGTGCAGGAAGAGCAGTTCGGTCCGATTGTTCCGATCATCGCTTACGATGATGTAGAAGATGCGATCGCGCGTGCGAACAACAGCCCTTTTGGATTGGGTGGGTCGGTGTGGGGGCGCGATACGGCGGCAGCAGTTGCTGTCGCAAACCGTCTGGAAACGGGCATGGTATGGGTGAATGAAATCCACACCCAAGGGGTCGATATTCCGTTCGGAGGCCACAAGCAGTCTGGCCTGGGCACGGAGCATGGCTTCGAAGGGCGGCTGCTTTTCACCAACCCGAAGACTGTGTTGATCCGGAAATAGATCCCATCAACACTGATGCAGGGCACGATCCGCGCATTGTCGTCCACGGCGAATCGTGGACGTACTGGAGCGTTCCCGTCGCGGGGAGAGATAGCCCATCTCCCCCGCAATTTTTTTGGCTCCCACTGTGCGCTGAACTGCAAGAAGCCGCCGTTCAGCCGCCGTGAGCCCGACGGCCAGTTCGACTTGCGTCCGACCGGGAACATTGGACCGGATCACCCCTCGGAGGCAACCCACCGTTGGACACTAACGTCTGCCAGCGCCTCGAATATAGCCGGCGTGCGTTCCAGGCGGGCGATCGTCCGCGCGCCTTCGAGGGCGGCTACCAATGCGGCTGCGGTAGAGGACGCGCGCGCGGGAGCAAAACCGCACCCCCTAAAATGCTCCGCAATAATCTCGGTCGACTCAACAAATCCGCGCGCTACCCGTTTGGTCAGCTCAGCGTCGAGCGCGGGCAACTCATTCGCCAGATTTTGCATTAGACATCCATACTGGAAATCAGAGGCGACCATTTCGGCCGCGAATGTCCTGAAAATCTGATGAACAAAATTCAGGGCGTCACCCGTCGTATTCGCCGAGACGTCCCGTAATACAGCAATTCGATTCGCAATGTAATTATCGATTGCTTCTTCTGCGAGTTGTGCCTTGCCGCGTGGAAAGTGAAAGTAGAACGATCCTTTAGGCGCACCGCTTTCTTCAAGGATCTGGATCAATCCCGTCGCAGTGTAGCCCTG
>Ga0116227_10006918_pt1 | contig 22577 bp, 18 predicted proteins | sample S1TSphgellanicum_FD_89693 | JGI IMG/M metagenome (GOLD analysis project Ga0116227, IMG submission 89693) | Host-associated microbial communities from peat moss isolated from Minnesota, USA - S1T2_Fb - Sphagnum magellanicum MG | ecosystem: Host-associated > Plants > Peat moss > Unclassified...
GAGTATGCAGGTATTGAAATGATTAGAATGCCTCATGTTCATTCCAATATCTCAATGACTGCAAAGCTGGGGGTTATCAATAGTCAATTTTACAGATTCTTGAGACTTTGTAGTTGTAAGAAGCTTTTTGTCTTCCAGATGGTCAGTCTTATTGTCTTTCTGAAGGCAAATGGCTACCCTTTAAAAGTTCTTCTAAAGAGAACTAGAGGGTTGCTTCTTAAAGAAAAATTCCTGTTTGGAATTTCTGCTTTTGGCATTTTCAGAATGATTTTGCTTCGGGTCTTGTAAGTGGGGAGCTTTTTTGTAAGCCCACTTGTTCATAGTCTTTCCCTGTTTGTGCTTTCCTTTAGTTTTTCTTTTCCCTTTCTGTCTTTCTTTGTTTCTTTGTCTTGTCATTGTTGTTGTGGTCTGTTGCTAGCCAGTAGTATGGCTGAGTCTTCCCGGTGCTTCCAGAATTGCAGCAGAAACTCAGTTCATAGGTTGGTGCTCATCATCAGCCTTTACCCACTGTAGGGAGCTGATGAAGTCAGTGGGGAAGTTGTGGTAGTTAAGTCACTATCATACATACTACTGTTGATGGTCCCTGAACAGGTGTGAGACTGGCACTTTTGTTCATTCTGGTGTGTGTTTTTTGTTTTTTTGTTTGTTTTCTGTCTTCCCTTGTTCAGTTCTTGTTTGGTTCTTGTTTGGTTCTTTCTGTGGCTTCCTGAGGAAGAGTTAACCTTGCTGTTTCTTCTTCATTGTGAGAATGGAGATTTCTTTATTCTTATGAAAGATATTTCTATTGGAATGAACCAAAGCATTGCTTATCAGACCAAGATTTACTTTGGTATTTGTTCCTTTGGAATCTCCTAAGTGAGTCACTAGAAGGGAGTGTTTTACAATTTTGGGTTCAGTTGTGATCCAGATTGGGAACTTCTCAATACCCACTTTCTTCTCAAAAGATTATGCTCTCATATGAACTCCAGATGCCAACTGCTGGGAGCTGGGAGCTGATTCAGTCAGTCAAAGGGGATGTTATGGTAGCTGGTCACTACCATACATGTTGCTCTATTAAAGGTCACTGAAAATGCAGGCTATAAGTTCCATCATTATTCAAAGAAACATAAAATTGCACTTGAGTTTCTTCCTTTTTCACTTGTAGCTCGTCTTTTTCCAGTTCTGCTGATATGTTGATGTTAGATCTGAGAATCTCTATAACCTTATTATCAAATCATTGCACAATAATTCTATTTACATTATATTGTAAGTAAGGAGAAGTTCTCACTGTACTTTTTAATGAAGGTGTTCTTTACCTGAAGTTGAAATCAACTCTGCCAATTTATGAGCTCACACAATTTTTCATTTTACAACAGGAATTTGTAGGACAATTGGAGATCTGGGAATCTCAATGTGAGAGTGAGCTCTACTTCATGATGATCAGTCTTCCTATAATGAAGAATATAGATACAAGTTCCATGCACAATATCATTGTAACAGTGTTTTCCTTCTTGGGGTGCTGGGTCTTAAGGTGCAACAAGGCCTCAATTTTCACCAGAGCCTTTTGATGTTGGTTGGTTGCTGCATGCAAATATAATACTTCCTAATGGGAAGACTGAAGTTGCTTCAACATCAGGACCTTTAGATGCAGGTAAAAGACTTTGACACTTTTTGGAGTCTCAGAAAAAAATCACCTTTACAGTGGTTTAGGGTTTAGGCCCTGTGGACTATTTTACATGAACACTTTAATACTAGATTTTTAACTTGACAAAAGGTGTCAATGATATTCTTGCATGTCAATTTTTATGCAGCATGGATGGCAGGTTCATGATTTTGGGTTTACAAAAAGTATGAAAACCCAACCATGGAACTCAACAGCATTTTGCAACTTTTTCACTGGCAAAAGTCAGGGATTAAATGAATATTCTGAACAGGAGTCTAAAGCAGACAACATCTTAAACCTGAAGTCAATGTACATTGATGGAACTTGATGGATTTCTAATGTTCCAGGAGACTCTGAATTTAATTATAAACAGTTGCAGAAAAGAGTCAAAAAATTCAGACCTTGTTTTCTTCCTTTTGTGATTCTGTAGAATGAAATGTATCAACAAACAGCCAGCACCATTTTTTTTCTAATCATTTTGTGGTGACCGAATTGTAGCTCCGGGGCTTGGTAATTATGTGGAGGGTCTCTTCAAGAAAGGCGGCGCCGATTTTAATGTGAGAGAGACTTCACACAAATCTGGTGCAGAGCAATATTTTCTGGAGATCAGTTTGCAGCTTCAGGCAGGCATTTTTAAGTTTTTGGATGTATTAATTTCTGATCCATACTATGCATATTCCTGTACAGGTGAGATTAGTACAACAGAATGGGGAGATTCTTGAAAAGCCTTCACGTCATGTGCTTCTTGTGGATAGTACCCGTATTAAACTTTCCAAAAACCGCTCCACCAAGGTCAAAGAAGAGTACTCCTCTATTGTTCAGGTTCTCTCATCAATCACTACTGCAATTGACCTAACAACATCCACCCCATATTGAGAGTCTTTTTGTTGCTTCAAGAAAATGCAACAGAACCTCAGGACATGTGATTCTGCACAATGGTTTGTTTAGGGTTTAGGGTTTACCTTGATTGAATCAATCATCTGTTGCAGATTAATTATTTGGGGTTTGTTTTTGCAGTTGTGTGGAGCAAGAGGTGGGGGTCAAGCAGCTGCACGTGCTTTGTATTGGGTGCCAAACAAAGGTCTAAGCTTAATGCTTGTCTTGGAATCTGAAAGAGAACGAAATGCTGCCATCATGCTGGCACGAAGATTTGCTTGTGATCAAAATGTAAGTTGCCACCCTAAATTTAGAAAAATAGTTTGCAACTTGGAAAAATGTTTGAGACTTTGGATGAAATCTCAAGTTTACATGATTCTTGCTCTTGGGCTCATGATCATAAGTAACACTCAATGTCCTCTCCCAAATCGGGTTCACTCGTCAATGTCCTCCATAACATTACTGTCATGTCAATGCAGGTGACACTTTTGGGACCAGATGATGAGTTGTCAATGGGTAAGAACACCGCAAGTGCTGCTTGATGAAAATGGTGGAAGTGGTTGTTCCATCAATCAATCAATCAAAGCAAAAGGGCAAAAAATTCCATGATTTTATAAATCCATGCTTTCATTTTCAAATAGAAATTGTTGTTGGTCCATAGCAAAGTATTGATCCCATTTTTTAGCAAATTTTATGCTTTGTGTATCTAAAGTGTTGTCTAAAGCAAATTTCGCACAAAAGAGCTTTGTTAAGCTTTGATTCATAGGTGCTCTTTGGGTGTTTTTCCAGATTTGAAATTTGTGAAACCTGTTACCCAAAATAATGCTGCCAATTAATCTCATCAGTGTACTTCTAAAGATTTGAGCCGGGCGGAAAGTTCTCTCTCTCTCTCTCTCTCTCTCTCTCTCTCTCTCTCTCTCTCGCTCTCTCTCTTTCTCTCTCACAAAGTTGTGTAGACCTTTTTCTTAGAGAGAAACACATACAATCCTGGTTCGAGGGGACATGAGTTGATCTCAGTAGTCTTGAGAGCCTTGTTCAATTGGGAGCTGTGTTCAATTTCCCCCTTAATTGTAATTAGACGATTTTCCTGGTTGATGTCCAGGACAAAGTGATAAATGGTTTTGTTTCTGTTTTTCAGGGGTTGGGTGTTGGTATGAGTCCTCTGTTTTTTGCAGTAACTTTTGTGTTTCTTTTGATAGTTGGAAGGACCAAATCTCAAAAGAAATAAAACCAATACTGTTCAAAAAAAGGAATCAAAAGTATAGTTTATTTATTGTTCATGGATATCATTGGTTATGCCCCTGTGATTGGTTATGTATTCATACCTAAGATGGTTGGCTTCATCTTCTTGTGTGTTCCCATTTGTTTTCTATGCAGTGTGATAGTCTTGTTCTTATGTTCATTGGTTAATTGTATTTCAAGCATGAATTGAAGTTCCTATCTATAATTGATTTGCATACGTGATCCAATGAGGAATGATCTTTGTGTGTTATTCATGTGGAAAGCTTACAAGAAACAATACCCATAACAATTTGAAGTGTCAACCCAAATATAAATCTGATACCAATTGTGATCTACGCCATACTTTGGTCCTACATATTTTGTGCATTTGTTATGATTGTGATAACTTGGTTTTCTAAATGGGTTGCATAACAAATTAGCCCTCAAATCTGTCAATGTAGTAAAGTTATCCATAAAGTCCTCCCTAGTCCCATACCTTATAACTGTCCCACCCAATTCCGTGCCTATTTTTGGTTATCCATAAAGTGCCCATATTTGGGGATGAAATCACAAAAGTAACTATTGGTGATGATATTAAGGGGTGAAATAAGATTTGAAACTTTTTTTTTGTCAATTTTATTTTTTGAGAGACTTATTTGGAACTTTTTTGGTAGGGGGGAGAACACTTGAGAGATTTCTTTGAAATTCTTTACACTATTTCTTAAGAGAATCGGGAACAAACGAAATATCCCTTTATAATTTTGAGGTCACCATTTTGCAAAAAATTGCCACAAAAGAAATCATTGTAGTTCCAAACCCATTCAAAATTAAATATTTTATTTTCCAAATTCCAACAATCTCGTGATTTTTTAGCACCTAGTCCTGCTAAAGACCTGGGTTCGAATTCTCACTGCTGTTGCTACTGAGAGAGAGAGAGAGAGAGAGAGAGAGAGAGAGGGGAAGAAAAAAAATAGAGAAGAATAAATTCTTGCAGCAACATTTTTGGGATCAATCACCCACTGATATTTGTGCACTTCTTGGTGCTTTGTGGCCACCATAGACTAGATCCACCTCCTTCCACTTGAATCATTAAGTAGATGGATTCAGGAGAACCACACAGGATTTTGAACTAACACAAGAAGAATCTGCATTATTAATCCATAAGCATCCCACAAAAAAAAATACAATGTAGGGAGAGATTTTTTGATTATACCAACTAGTAGATGTCGGAAAAAAAAATTGGAATATCTAGGTATCTTTCATTAGCAAACACACAATCACGTTACCATCAGCACCATCGTTATTGTGGTGATGGTGCATAATCAATCACCTTGAAACTCAAATTTTATTAAGACCTTCATTATTGTGCAATCACTTTATAGTTTATTGTTGTTGTTTCAATCACATATTTGTCAAGAGTGTTAGTTTAATTATCTAGTTAAGTCTTAATTATTTTAGTGTACTTAATTGTGTTTTAATTTGGAATTAGTTCAAATGTGAACATGGTTCAAATTATTTTGGTTTTGGGATATAATTCAAGTTGTGCGTTCTTAAATGATTTTTGATGACTTAAGGTTTCATAACACAAAATGTTTGTATTGTTTATTTTTTGGTTTTTAAACACGTTTTGTTTGTGCACTTTGTTGTGTGTATTTCATAATTCTACCTCTTGCATTGCTAGTACTTGACTATTTACACAACATCTTCTTCCTTCGTCAAAACTTGACCAAATCCAATTTTCCTATTCTCATCAAAAACATGTAAAGTTATTTAAAAACACACCATAGATTAGGGAAATGTACAAAGGAGTAAAATAAAGGAAAAGGGAGAAGTGACAAGACATCAAGTTGGCTCAAAGTAGTTGTGAAAACCTTTCCATGTCCATAACCGATCGCTTGTGGATGGTCAACCATATTTATATGTCAAAGATCAACAACTTGCAATAGATCGGCCATGGTGATGGGAGGTGTGTCTTGACAAGGTGGAAGTTGTGAAAGAACTAAACCTACAACTACTACTTGATTTAAGATGAAAGATGCTTGCATCCTTTGTAATGTGATTGAAACTTTTTGATGAAAAAAAGTGACCAAAGTAGAAAGATGAGGGCATTTTGTCCCTTTCAAGCTCCAAGTGGCATTAGCACAGTCGTGTAAAAACACATCGGCATATTTGTGTAAGTAACCAAATACTTCAATTGCTAAGGAGAGGAATTGATTAATGGGGTGTCGGTTACAATAGCTCCTTTCCTTGGCTTTAGCTGCATTAGAGGTAGCAAATCCTTGAATTGCATAAGATTGGGGAAGCAAATATGCTCGTGTTGGGTTGACAATGATAATGTCAACTAAGGTGCAAATGCCATTTTTGGTAAGCACAATGTCGATTCGTCGACAAGAGGAGTTGAATGTAGAAGTGCATGTAATCATTTTCATCCCACATGGAAACTAACATCTCACATAATGCTAACAAAGATGTCGTGAATTACATCATGGGTTTTAGTACGTTTGTTGCCATGAACACAACGTAAAAGGTGGATACCCATGGGGTCAATGGGATGTGTGCACACACATCAAAAAATGCCTATAATTGAAGGATGGGGTAGTCCAATTTGCATACAAAATTTTGTGTAAAAAACTGGGGAAGACAATCGAAAGGTTGAATATTAGTCGAGTTGTGAATTAAACACTTGCCCCTAGGCCATAACATGATAAAATTTGAGCACAATGGGCGTCAGACGTCCCATCGAAAAGCATGTTAGAGAAGGTATGATGGTGCAGACATTTTGAAATCGAATCTTGAAATTGAACCATTTGTTGCCCAATGAATTATTCAAATGAAGGAAAACATGCACGAACTAAGGGTGGTAGAAGATCACATGCCACCTTGAAATATTGCTAAAAAGGAAATGTGTTGTTGTCGACTCATGTTAAGGCTTCAAAAAGGAAGGAAAATTGATCAACCAGAAACCTAACAACTATGATTGAAACGATAAGGGCCCAACTCCTTAAATTGGTTGTTAGAGTAATGATGGATGTCGATATGAACCCAACACCACTAAAAGTTATTGGGAGGGAGGCTTGTTTATGAACTAAAGGTATTTTTAGGCTATCAAAGGGTCCTAAACTCAAAATGCATTCATTTTATGGAAGGAAAAGTCAAAAGAAATAAAGGATTCTATGAAGGTGGAAGATGAAGGTGTGCATTGTAAAAAATACGATGGGTGTTGCACAAAACAATGAATTAGAATTCCAAAGGCCACCTGAACATCACCCATTCTAAAGAGAAGGTCCACATGTCAAACACCTTCTTGTATGACATTTTTTATGAAGGATGATGTGAAAGTTAAAGTGCCCAACGAAACCCCCAAGACTCTAATTCCTTCAGATGGGGTGGTAAATTGGGATGGGGTGTTGAAGTCTAGTGGCAAGCCAAAGGGTGACCATGCAATGCATTTATGAGGTTGGATAGAAAGACATATCACACGAAGTTCGGTTTGGAAATGTTCATAGGCAAATGATACAATTGAAAGGGGATTTATGATGTGAATAGACAAGAGGGGAAATGATTAGTTATAAAAAGTAAGGCCTTAAAATGGGCTAAAACGAATAGTGCCCCTTTCTAAAGGATCACCTTGATGTATCCCCATGGAAGGTTGGATGATTATGACATCATTTTCATAATTACGATGATTGTAAAACAAAGGATATTCAAATGCATAGAATGCATGAACAAAATGAATGAGTTATATGATGTCCCCACCTACTACACAAAGTTTTTGAAATATGACCCCTTTTAACATTGAATTGAAGGTGTTTGCCACATCTAGTTGATGAACAACCCGGTTGGGGTGAAAGTTTAGGGTGCACCTGATGTCGTGGATTATTGTTTCACAACCACCCTTAGTTGTAACTCCGAATTGGTGTGGGGAAAAATGTGTGACAAAAGCTTCACAAAATTGAATATATAAAACGCAGTTTGTGAATCGATACAATGCTTCCCCCATTACAATGGGACGAACTCCACCTAAAGGCTTGGTCATGGCTAAAAATGGGCCATTATAAAGATGCATGTAATTTGGGGTGGAATGTGACCTTGTGCAATATGAAAACAAAATTGGAACAACTGAAGGAATCACTCATTGAATCTTCAAGGTGAAAACAATCATGAAAATGTTCAAAAACCATCCTAGAAAAACCACTTATGGATAAATGTGACATGCGTTGGAACACCAACTCGAAAGAATTGGAAAAAAACTCAAAGTTTTAATTTGGCTTGTAATCTTCGAAGAAAAATGGGAAATATCCATTTAGTTTGGGGTGTAATGTGGTGAAAATTGCAGTGGTGTCAAAGGACCTAGGTGCAAAAGAAAATGGTGCCAAAGTGCAAATTGCCCAAGAGTATTCCCTTGCATGGCCAAGGGCTCAATTGTAGAGCATGCATTTGTGAATTGGAAGATCATGTTGGGGAAAAGGGATTGAGTTCAAACTAATGGACAAAGCTTGGGCTCGTAAAAAAAATTCTTATTACAAGTCTTCCTTGTCGCATGTTAAAAAACACTTGAATCGAATTTGCATTTCCCTATGCCTTGTCGTCCCAACATGAAGGGGCAAAGCAAAACACCATTGGGGTAGTAGGAGGAACACATGCCAAGCTACCACATTGTATGAGTCATGTGTTAGTTTATCCAATGGAAAACGAACTGTCATTTATACATCATGCCATAAAACGATGGGGATGTGATTATACAAACAAGGACAACAAAGGCCTAAGTGAAAGGACCCAAGGACATCAAATGTTGAAACCTAAGTTCGAATTGATGTAGGTGGAATGGGAGGATAGGTCGGTGGTGGTGCATGATGAGGCAAATGGACGATGGGAATTAAGAAGTTCGATGAGATGTGATGAGATGGGGGACATGGGATGTTTGGTGCCCATGAGGTAGGAGGTCTATTATGAACATGGGACCCCACTTTCTAAAAATTACCTATTATTGTAAGGCAATCCTAAATCTACAAAGCTAATCACGTAATATTTTTAAAAATGAAAGAAAAAAAGGTAACAATTTTTTCAAGGAGTCCTTTGTTAGAACATTGTGCCAAGGTCAAACCCTAATTTCATTTTAAGCCTATGCGTCACAATCACTAAGTTATTGGATTCAACAAAACCTAAACATTTTAATATTGAAATACTAAATTGGGACCTATTTGCACAATTGTGGATAGGTCCCACATTTTAAAGATTGCCTCTTTCAACACAATAATTTTAAACCTATAAAATTAACTACATAAAACTAGACAAATCAAATAGAAAAAAATAATGAACTATTATAAAGAAAAAGTTTTATTTCAAAAGATAATTGAATTTTAATTTTGCCATAACGTTCGACATCATCATCATCCTTATTATATTGGGTTTTACACGACCTATATATATATATAGTCCAAAAATTAGGGGTGAAACTTCTAATCTTTTAGTATTTGGACTACCCAACTAATGTAACACCCAACTTCAATATATAAAAAAACCCTATATTTAATCTTTTTTAATTAAAAAAAACATCTTAGAAAACATATTATTGGCGAATGACTAACCATTAAATATTGACACATTCACACTTACAATGCATTTATATATTTTTATATATTTTCTTCTTCTTTTGTTATTTCTTTAGGACTTTGACAAAAACCAAGAAAAATTAAAATTGTGGCAAAGTCTTTCTCCATGTAGTATAAACTTTCTATTATGCTTAATTTGAATATAATGATTAGATCCTTAGTGATAAAAAAACTTTCCTTGAATAAAACATTTTAAAAAAAGACCCACCACAAAACAAAATCCAAACAAAAAAAAAAAAAAAACACAAAACTTATTTTCCTTTAGCCTCTTTACCTTTATTGTCTTGTTGTTTGTTGATGCTGGTGTTGTTGTTGTCACTATCCTCCTCGTTTGCTCCAAAAAATGATTGCTTTCATATGTCCCACCATGCTAAGAAAATTTAGAAATTTGAAAGGACTTAAACCTTCATTGCCACTAGTTCTTCTTCTCCTTTTGGTTTTTCTTTTTAGGGAAGGGGGTGGATGTGGGTTTCAATGTGGTTGAGTTTATGGGGTGCTTTGCCAACAATCCCATATGAGTTAAGAAAAAACCTTGGATGAAAACCTTAGCTCCTTGTAGAACAATTCAAGCTAACCTAATCACTGAAATGACATTGCCATCAATTCAAGATCCAAACCGGAAAGCCTTTTACTTATTAGTGTGTGAAGATAAGAGGAGATCAAACAATGTTGCTAGGGTTGTTAGATGGGGTATGTCCCATGGTGTCAATAGAAGCAACATGAACAATCTGAGTAATACCTCATCAACTGTTGCGATGGTGTTGTTGGTAGTGGCAGCGGTGACAAGGAGGGACAACATATTTGTGGTAATTATTGCTTGTGCACATTCCCACCACCTTGCTAATTCCCATGCCCTCCTCTTCCCCTATTGTTCCTTGTTTGGCCATTTAGATGATTTGCAAGGGAAGATAATAGTATGATCCATAGCCTAGATCTTGCTTTCATTGTGGTTTTTTCATTTTTTAGAAATTCCATTGCTTCTTCCAAAGGTTGATATGTCCACTTTTCATTTCTAGTTGTTGTAGGAGCTCTATTGACCTAGGTTGCCTTGTGTGTGGTTGTTGTTATAAACAAGATATTTTCTTTGTTTGTTGTTGGTTGTGATGATGTGTCATTACTTCGCTTGCAAGGTATAGCCAATTTCATGGTTGGATCCCTACTTCTTGGCTCAAGCCTCTAGCAAGTAGTTCTAGGTGTGTTTTCTAGCCCTACAAGGGGTACAACTTTGCACCTCTTGTGATCATGCCAAGATTACAAAAAATGTGTTAAATTAAGGTAATAAGAAATAACATTCACCTTTAACAAAATAGTGGATTTGATTAGATTGTGATTTTTTTCAAAATCTTGCCATACTAAGTTGAGATCATTTGTTGTTTTCCAAGCTATTGGAATATATTTCAAAGTCCGGAAGGCTACAACCCTTGAAAACCTTCTTTTCCTTGAACTTGATACCCCATAATTGGGAATTATTGACTTTTGTATCTGATGGTAGAACAAGAACTTTCTATATTTGAAATTGTAAAGTCAATCTATGGTTGCAATTCCTAAATCCTCTCCAACTTCCCCCCAATCTTTTGGTTTGCAAAATGTTTATGAATTTGGTGACAATAGATCCTCTACACCTTCTACTTTGACATTAAAATCTAGCTTTTGTTCCTCTCTAGCTTCTACCTTGACATCAAAATTTAACTCTAATTCCTTTCTAGCTTCTATCTTGACCTTTATTGATGCTTTTTGATTCTCTATACTTGCTCTGAAGGTTACTAGAGGTGGAATTAAGATCTTTAAAAAAGCTTGGAGCTCATTTGTCAAGTTTTTTTGGTATACTAAACATGTTGTAAAACTTAAAATTGTGAATTGGAGATGGAGATGTAAATTGTATTGCACTTTGCACTTATGATTCCATTGGATTTGTTTTGGAGTGAACTTAGTGTGTCCAAATCTTGGAGGAATTTGCATTTTGTGCCCTTTAGACTATTCATAAATGTTTCAATCCCTAAGATTCTTTAGTTTGTTGTTGTGTTTAATAGTTAAACCTTGACATAGTTCTAGATTTTTCCTTTGTATATTCAAATCCCCTTTGTTAACTAAACATTTCAAGCCCCTCACCGAACAAAAGCCCTCCATTGGTGGTCACCTCGATAGACTTTTGACCCCCTCATTGTCTTCAGCCTCCTCCAAAAAGTAAAAAACCCCATCTTGTGTGTTTTGGCCCCCAACCTTCCTTCCCCACTTTAACAACCCTTAAATGGTAAGATGTAACTATACCACCAAACAACAAATCAACACAAATATGTTCATAAATTTTCTTAACCACAGACCTTTACACATAAACTGAACACAGGAAAAAGCATTTTGAACACCTTGGTGTGAAATTTTGAACACCTTACTTTTTTTAATCCGCATGTTTGATTTTGAGCATTTGGGGACATAGTGTCTAAAAAACTGGGTGTTTGGTGGTTGGCCACACCTTTGTTCTAATGGGATGTTTGGTTGTAGGCATGTGAATGGTGTGAAGTGTATGTACGCTAGTTGTAGTGTTGTATGTAGTACTAAGTAGTCTTATTAGACCATTGTTGTCAGGGTCATTTTTTTCATATTTGTGATGAACCTGAACTGGTGATCATCCATAATACAATATAGCCAAATTTGACTATAAACAAAATATGAAAATAAAAAAGCTTAAGATTCTTTCACATTTTTGGCTACATGCTACAACCCAATAGAGAAATCTGGTGATATTTAAAACCGTAGAAATGTGGTGATAAGAAAACCCCAAAAACACACATATTTTAGTCATTTTGAAGTTTCTTTTTAGCCAAATTGCTAAATTTGGCCTGAAAAAAGGCTGATTGTTGTGGAAGAAGTGCAGAAAAATTCCCTTCATTGTTACCCCTTCAGAGTTTAATTTTTGTTCTTAGGAAAAAGAAAAACTCTGCAACTCTCAAGCCTGTTGTTGTTGTTTTGATGTTTTTCTGTTGTCTTGATTTGTTTCCTGGTTGATCCAGTTTTGGGTTTTCAGTGGTGGGTGATTTCAAGTTTCTTCTTGGAAAGTGCAGTCTGAAATCTTTTGGTTGCAGATTTTGTAGCTCTACAGCAGATGGCATCTTCCAATTCCTCTCCGATTCTCTGGATTTCAAAGCTATTTGCTTGTTTGCTTGTTTGTCTGTTGTCGAATTGTGAGTTAGAAAGTTTGTCATGATCAGCAGTGTTTTTCTTGTTTCGAGCAGCTCACAAATCTGTTTTGTAGTTTTGTGTCAAAGTGAATATTCTTTAGCTTGGTGGTGGAGTAGGCCTTGTGGAAGAAGATCTAAGTTGCAGTAGCAAACAATGAAGTGTAGCCACAGCAGCAGAGAGTTATTTTAGATGGTAGCTGTGCAATGAAGCATGTGGATTCAGAACCACAATAAAAGTGAAGCTGAAGAAACTCTCTTGGCTCTTCTTCCAAGTTCTAGCTTTCAAAAGACCCTCAGGATTTTGTCTTTAACACCCCAATTTGCATCACACTGATGATCCAGAGGTTGGATCTAGTTCCTGCATCAATGGAATCTCCTTGATGTATGTATGCATTTTCTGCCAGGTCTTTTTGATTCTGGATCTCAGCATCCAAAAGTGACATTCAAGGTTTTGTGGATTTAGAGGTGAGAGTCTCTGCAGAGAGGAGACTCTTGTTCTAATGGTGAGAAAGACAGTCTTCCAAAGAATTCACCTGCAGCAGCTCCTCCCATCTGCTGCTGCATTGAGCTCTGCAAGTAAGACCAAGAGCTCTAGCAGAAGTTTCATGCAGTTGCAGAGGTCGAGATTCTTGGGATCAGAAATTACAAACAAGCCCATCTTAGCAACTGCCTGCAGCTACCACACATCAAGCATGGGTACCAAAAGCTTGAAAATGGTGTCTCCTCCTTGTCTTACTTCAGTAATTCTCAGGTACAACTACCACTCCCCACCTCAAAGAAAATGGCTTCAAGAAAAGGTGCACAAGGAGGAGGAGGAGGCGCATTGTCAGGCATAAGATTACAGTCCTCCTCCAATACTTCAAAGCAAAGTTTACTTGCTGAATTCCAATTGCCACAGATGAAGGAGAAGTCCAGGGTACTCTGTCCAATAGACAAGCTTCAGGAATCATATGGCAAACTGAGAGAAGCAGCATGCCAATCCAATCTCTGGTTTGCTGATTTATTCACAGGCCGTCAGAAGCTGATGCATGTAACTCCAGCAGATCTTCTTGTTCTTCTACTGTGTGTTCAAAGAAAAGATGATTCCCTCACTCATCACATCACCAGAGTATTTTCCAAATCTGTTGAGAAAGTGGAAAAATTCCACTCCTGCTGAGGATGAACCTTCATAATTTTCTTGAAGGCGATAACTCTCAGTTGCATTTTGGTAGCACAATCAAAATGTGAAAGGTGGTGGTAGTGGCAGTGCTGTTGCTGCTTGATTCTTCATTCTCCAGACAAACAACCTTCTTACACTTTGTGAGTCTTGTGTTACTGAAATATGAAGTCTTTGTGTAGAAAATTGATATGGATCCAGTTGTATCATCCTACTTGATCTCAAATCCATCTTCTTCTGAAGCTCAATCTTCAAAACCTCCTCCTCCCAGGTACAGAATCTTACAGTATTATGAAGCTCAATCTTTGAAATCCCATCCTTGGTACAGAATCTTACAGCATTCCATCTTCTTCCGAAGCTCAATCTTTGAAACCTCCTCCTCCTGGTTACAGAATCTTACAGTATTCTGAAGCTCAATCTTTCAAATCTCATTGTCAGTACAGAATCTTACAGCATTCCATCTTCTTCTGAAGCTCATTCTTCAAAGCCTCCTCCTGGGTACAGAATCTTACAGTATTCTGAAGCTCAATCTTTGAAATCTCATCCTTGGTACAGAATCTTACAGCATTCCATCTTCTCTGAAGCTCTCAATCTTCAAAACCTCCTCCTCCTTGGTACAAAATCTTACAGCAATCTTCAAAACCCTGTCCTTGGTACAGAAACTTACAGCATTCCATCTTCTTTTGGAGCCCAACCTTTGAACCCTCCTCCTCAGCACAGAATCTTACAGAATTCTATCTTCCTCTGAAGCACAATCTTCAAAACCTCCTCCTCTTGGGTACAGAATCTTACACCATTCAATCTTTGAAAACTCTCCCTGAGTACAGAATCTGGCAGCAATCAAAAGAGTAATGTCAGGAATGGGTTTTGGAATTTGGGTTTCAAAGTTTTTTGATTGCTCATTATCCTCACAGAAAGAAAGTTGTAGATAGAAAAAAACAAAAAAAAAACCCTTGCTAGCATCTCTCTCACCTCTTCAGCTGTTGAACCATCTTTAACAGCTCAACTAACCATCTCTCTCCTGTTCAAGAATCACATAAAAAGACTACAAAAACAAAGAGCAAGAACATAATCTAGTAGCTGAATCCAAAATCCCGTCAAAGATCAAGAGAAAGATGAGCAAGAATCAAATGTATTGCTGAATCCAAAACCCCTTCAAAGATTAAGAGAAAGAAGAGCAAGAATCAAATGACCTATAATGTAGATCCATTCATGTATTTTATCATCCTTCATAGTAGAAAGCCATCAATTGAAGTTCCAAAATGAGTTCTTGCTCAGTTGTCAACTTTCATATACAGTATCCACATCCCACTTGCCAGCACCAGTATAACCCATGGCATGTGCAGGCTTTGGTTTCAGAACTTGTTTTGCTGCAGGGCAATCTTCCATCCCTAAATCATCATCATGCTTCCTGCAAGAGCTAACCAATCATATACACAAAGAAGCGTTTGGTTGACAGGAGATCAAAGCCATCAAATCCTCTGCTTCATGCACGTGGCCAGCACGGCTGAGAAGATCAACCATGCAAGCGTAGTGATCCACTGTCGCACAAATACCGTAAACTAAACCCATGGATTCAAAGCAGTGCATGCCTTCATGCACCAGGTCTGCATGGTTACAAGCTGAAAGAAGACAAACAAACGTGACAGTATCTATTGCTACCCCTTCTTCACACATACACTCAAAATGTCTAAGAGCTTCCTTACCATGCCCATGCATACCAAAACCTTGAAGCATGGCAGTCCAGGAAACAACATCAAGTATGGTCATGCTGCTGAACACCCTCCAAGCATCATCTATACTCCCACATTTGGCATACATGTCAACCAGACTATTGCCAACAAAGACATCAGACTCACAACCATGGTGGATGATCTGTTTTTCAATGTTCCTACCCTCTTCAAGCGCAGCTATGCTAGCACATGCGTTCAGGCCCCCCACAAAAGTGATAGGTTCTGGCTCCAGCCCTTCTTCCTGTTGCATTTGTTGAAACAATTCCAATGCCATCCCTCCTTTCCCACATCTCACAAGGCCAAGAATCATGGCATTCCAAGTCACTACAGTGCGAGAGGGCATCTTGTTGAAAACTCTCCAAGCATTGTCAATGCTCCCACATTTGGCATACATGTCAATAAGGCTAGTACTCAGAAAGACATCTGATTGATAACCACTGTGAATGATCTGTTCCTCAATGTGCCTGCCCTCTTCAAGTGCACCTATGCTGGCACATGCATTCAAAATCCACACAAAAGTGACAGGGTTTGGCTCCACCCCTTCCTGTTGCATTTTGTCAGACAGAAGTAGTGCCTTCTGCTCTAGACCACATTTCACATATCCCACAATCATGGCATTCCAAGCAACCACATCACGTATGGGCATCCTGTCAAACACTTTCCTGGCATCCTCTATACTTCCACATTTCACATACATGTTAAGGAGGCTACTGCCCACAAAAACATCAGATTCACAGCCACTTTGAATGGTCTGCAAATGTATATGTCTGCCCTGCTCAAGTGCCCCTATGCTGGCACATGCATTGAAGGCACCCACAAAGGTGACAGAGTCTGCCTGCAGCATCCCTTCGTTCTGCAGTTGTTGATATAGTTGCAATGCCTTTTCCCCTTGCCCACAATTTACACATCCCACAATCATGGTATTCCAAGAGACCACGTCACGAGTGGGCATCCTGTTGAACACTCTCCAAGCATCCTCTATACTCCCACATTTGGCATACATATCAATAAGGCTGTTACCCACAAACACATGAGACTGGAATCCATTTTGAACAATCTGTGTATGCAAGTGTTGGCCCACTTTGAGCACCCCTAGACTAGCGCATGCATTGAGTGCAGCCACAAAGGTGACAGGCACTGGCTGCACGCCTTTGCATTGCATTTGTTGAGACACTTCCAATGCCTTTTCTGCTTGTCCACATCTCACAAATCCTAGAATCACAGAATTCCAACAAACCAAATCAGGTCTGGGAATCCTCTTGAACACTCTCCAAGCATCTTCTATGCTCCCACATTTAACATACATGTTAATCAGGCTACTGCCCACAAAAACATTAGATTCACAACCAGATCGAAGAATCTGTTCATGAACACGCCTGCCATCTTCAAGCGCTGCCACACTGGCACACGCATTCAGAACACCCACAAAGGTAACAGAGTTAGGCTCCACATCTTCTTCTTGCATTTGCTGAAACAAAGCTAACGCCTTCCAGCCTTGCCAACATTTTGCAAATCCCATGATCATCGCACTCCAAGTAACCACATTGCGTGTCTGCATCCCATTGAACACTTTCCATGCATCCTCTATGCTGCCACATTTGGCATACATGTCAATGAGGCTATTTCCCAAATAGATATCAGACTCACAGTTGTGTTGCACAAGCTGTGCATGGATATGCTTCCCCTCTCCAAGTGCTCGTAATCTGGCACATGCATTGAGCACCTGGACATATGCAAACCGATCTGGAACCATACCCTTGTGTTGTTGTTGCATTTGTTGAAAACATTCCACTGCCTTCCTGTATTGCCCAGCCTTAACATACCTTGCAAGCCTTGAAGAATTCCACAAAGAGATGTCATTGTCAGATTGCACACTCCTGGAGGAGTCATTGTCCACCACCACAGCAGCAGCAGCAGCAGCAGGCTGCTCCTTGCCAATCCAAGGGGGTTTCAACTTGCTGTTCAACAAAAGAGACACTTCCTCCTGTGTTGTTGTCTTATGTTTGAAATCCGGAGAACTGGCATTGACCTATGAACAGAATTTTTTCCCAATTCAGATGAAGGGTCTAGGGTTTAGGGTTCAACCTAAACCCTAAACAATTCCTTCAAGCTCAATGCAGAGCAGACTATCAGGATTCATCACAAAACTAAAAAATGGAAATATACACCTCCTTGTTCAACTCAAATGCAAAAACACACTTCTTGTTCAACAAAATGCAAACCAAGTTCTTCAACAAAATCATTTCTTTTGACCAAAATGCAAAACCCTTTTTGTTCAGCAAAATGCAAAACAAGTTCTTCAATAAAATCACTTCTTTCAACTGAAATGCAAGACCCTTTTTGTTCAACAAAATGCAAACAAATTCTTCAACAAAATCACTTCTTTCAACCGAAATGAAAAAACCCTTTTTGTTCAACAAAATGCAAACAAAGATCTTCAACAAAATGCAGGCTTTTTGACAACAGCAATTGTTTCCATTTAAAATTTAAAAAAAAACCTTATCCAACACATCTGATCTCCATGCCGCCACCGCAACTGTGAAGGATCTGAAAAGAGATTGTGCTGCCAAGGCTCTTCTTGTACAAATCAGTTTCTGGCCTGCCACAAACTGCAGCAATTGGTGAGAAGAAGAAGAAGAAGAATGACAATAATCTCAAACAAGACTCTGTTTCTTTCTTGCTTGCTTTCTTTCATGAGATTGTATTACTGTGTTTCTTCACAGATGCAGAGCTCATATCAAGAGCATTTCCGTTCCCTAAACCCTAAATCCCCTAAATCAAGTGAGAATCTGCTGCCTCTGGGAATTTTTTGAAAATAGTTGTCGTTGTTCACAACTGCAAAGAAGAATGCACAAAAAAAAAAGAAAAAAATCTACAAACTGCTCGAATAGCAGATGGAAAGCAGCAAAGCAAAGAACCTGAGAGAGAGAGAGAGAGAGAGAGAGAGAGAGAGGTAAAACGAAGAAGAAGAAGATGAGACAAGAAAGCTTACCATATATGACGAAGACATACGGATCACAACAAACTTCAAGGATGATGATGCAAAAAGCAAGAAGAGGAAAGGCGCAACATTTTTGGTAAACCTTTCCAGCAACAACCATATCATGTGATTCTTTCTCTCATGTTCTGCTGCATTTCTCTCCTCTCTCTCTCTCTCTCTCTCTCTCACATCTGCATGTCCATGTGTCAATCAAATCCTTCCCTTTCGGTTTCTTGATATGATGCAAAGGACAACAAGCATATAGGATCGATTGTTTCACACAAAATCTCACACTTCTTCTACTGCAAAATCCATCTGGCGCATTGCATCTTTGTCCAGAACCAGGCCGAGTACTTGACTGGACCTTCCTTCCTTCCTTCCTTCCTTCCTTGGATACCCGGAGGATATCAGATGCTCACAGAACCAGTGGTTCCAGAGCCTTGCTTTCCTGAAAAAACTTTAATACTCTTTTAAATGTAGTGTACCTATATAAATGCAAGGTATATATATAGAAGGTTATCTATAGGTATATATTTATTTATTTATTGACGACTCGTTGGAACAAATAACTGACTCAGCAAAAAGAATTCCTGGCTAAATTTAGCCAGGTGGCTAATTTATTTTTATTTTTCAAAATGGCTTACATTATGTGTTTTGGGGGTTTTCTAGTCACCCAATTTTGACTATTTAAAAAAAAAAAATTGCCACATTTCTCTATTGGGTTGCTGTAGCATGGTTAGCCAACAAACGTGAAGAATGGATGCTTAAACCCTTTTTTTATGTTCATATCTTGCTTATAGCCAAATTTGGCTAAACTGTCTTATGGATGATCGCCACTTTTAACTACATCACAAAAATGGGGAAAATAACCCTGGTTGCTAACTGCTAGGTAACACTACTGTTTAGGGTTTAGAGCAGATTCTGTCATCATAGTATTTGCTGTCTTGAGCTCCTGATATAAAAACAAAACAAAACAAAACAAAACCATATAATAGAGCTTGCACTGGCCGGGAATCGAACCCGGGTCTGTACCGTGGCAGGGTACTATTCTACCACTAGACCACCAGTGCTTGATGAAACAGTCCATGAAATGCAATAGTTTTACCCAGTTTTGACTAAATTGTGTCTTGGGTCCAGCCCTGATGATTGTTTCCCAAGGCACCTGCTGGAAAGGGATTTTAAGGAATCTGCTTAAATAAGGACCATACAATTGAGGAGAATAATGTATATTATATACTGCAGAATCTTCTTGCATCAGAATCAGTGCAAATAGAATCCCTTTGAATCTTTCTTCGCTCAGACTTGTCTACACATGAGGTGATGGGACTAGGCTACTAGTTCAAGAGATTGGATCATGGGTGTTTCTACTCCTTGATTGGAATTTGTCAAGTTGTGCAAGCAAACTCGCTCTCTCCAATTCTCAATTTGTGCTAATGAAGCCAACCAAAAGAAAAATATCCACTGCATGAGTAATGGGTCGTTGGCTGTAATCAATTCCCTGATTGCTGCTGGCACTACTCCCTCATCATCATATTGCAATTTTGAGTTTTTCCCCACAACAACAAAAAAATTCCTGCACAAGCTGCAGTTGGAACAACAGTTCATCAATCCAGTTGAGTGAATAGATCTAGGCATTTTTCCTCATAAAAGGGGAACCTGTTTTCTATGTAAATTACAAGATCAGGAACCCACAGCCTGTGGAGGCTTATATGATTGATATAAGTAAAAAAAAATTTGTGCTTCTGCGAAGGTCTTGCTAGGTAATTTATGTCTTTTTTCCTTTCCTTTCTCCCCATCAACAAACATTTGTTCACAAGATGTAGGACTGTTGGAGCTAAAACTCTTAGACATCTTCACTTCATCTACATGTCCAAATGAAGTGGGGTTGAAGTCTGGAACAAAACCTTGATGAATACTGACTTGATTTCCACACTGTCTCTTCTCTAGCAGAATCAAAATTTGAGCTCCACATACACAGTCTCTTTGCTCTCTGAATCCAAATTTGAGCTCAACACACACACGTACACACAAATTGCTGAATCCAGATATGGTGTCCACACTGTGTCGCCTCTCAAGTTGTTGGATGACACTGGTCTGAACAGTGCATAACCACTCCCCTGCTTCATCCAAACAAGGATCAAGGAACTAATGAGCAGGCAAGGTGCTTGTCAGGGGTAAGGGGATGAATGCCTCCAAAATGAAGACAGCAACTGTTGATTCATCTGGAGGTTAGTGACAGCAAAAAAAATTGTCCCTGCAAAATCCAAGGAGTGGCAACTGGCTATCTATGAGCTATGTACACATAGCAATCCATCAGCTGTGTTTTGGACATGTTGCCAATTGCACACTGTTACCCCCTGTTATGACAGAAAGTAAATCACCCACCACCTTGAAAACAAACTCTCCATTTGGGGGGGCAATTCTTCTTCACTGCCTACTCACCTCATATTTGTTGTCCCTCATGGTGCAAAACATAGGGACTCATTATGTCACCTCTCAAAGCAAAAGCTGTAGTAATTCGCATCAAGGGGGATTACCAAGCCATTCGAGTATCATCTGTAAACAGCTGTTGAACATGTGCCATCCATCCATCCTCTGCCAATGACCCTGCATGCCAAAAATTCAGTATTTCAAAACTCCAACATGCAACTCTTGCATGTCAAAACATAGGCCAAGATTCAGGAATTAAAAACTGCGTATGTATCAACTCTTTTTCCATCACAAATCTGATAAAAGAAGTTGAGCTTAATTTTCATTGGCACCCAGCAAACCCTCATTTCTGCTATCAAATGTTGCATTACTCCTTCACCAGAGTCCTCATCATGGATCTTGTTGCTGTCCATCCATTGTCTCATAGTGATGGTGAGCACACCCACTGCCACCTGACCTTTGCAAACACTCTTTCCATAGAACCCACTGGAAAACCTTTGAATTAGAAGAGTATCAATCCAACTACCCAAGACAAAACTTTCAGAGTAGAAGAACAATGAATCAAGGTTTCACTTCTTCATGGAGGAGCCTGAAGAATCAAGATAATGCATCTAGAAAAATATAAACTCTTCTGAATATGAAGAGAGAGAGAGAGAGAGAGCGCTTGTGCCCCCAAAAAACAAGGCAACCCACAAGAAGGACAAAGGAAGCACAAATCAGCCATGGCAAAAAAGAGCGCATAAAAACTGTGGCATCAAAATGACTGTGTTTAAAAGTAACACGGATTTGTTAGGCTACACTCTGAATTGATTTCAAAATAGAGAATCACTCATATGTTGTTGCAGTTGCATCTAAAATTTCTATTGGTTATGAGTCTACTTTCTACTGCCTGCAAGATACTACCCATGATGCAAAGGAGGGAAACCCTAAGCCAGAGGAGATGATGATGATACATACACTCCAGCAGCAGCAGCAGCAGCAGAAGGACTGATCTTATCATGTCCTAGAGATTGGAAACTTTCTATTTTATTTTTTCTATCTAACCCTAATATCCTAGTGCAAGAGGGAATTGCAACTTTTGTTGTTGTTGTGAAGCTTTTAGATCCTCAAGGAGACGGATGCTCAAACCCTAGAAAAGCTTGTCAGCCAGGACTAGTGTGGATTTGCGTCAGTCAAGCGATTTCTCCTTCTCCTTCGCGCATCTTCAAGTGCTCAAATCTTGACAACCTTGTCAGCTATGACTAGCGGATTGGCCTTGGCTATAGCTTCTTGGCCGGCGGCCTTATAATCGTAAGAACAATTATGCTTATCTGAATATCGGTGAAGAGCACAGAAGGTGTTGCCGCAACGGCACTTGAAACCAGTCAATCCTACACGCTTTCTGCAAGAGCCGCATCGATTCGGGGCTGTCGGCCCGCGAGTCTTGTCCGGTCTTGAAGACTCCATCGACTGCACAAGCATGGTACTTTCTGGTACCGGCTTCTGGGGTCCATCTTCTTCTTCTTCATGCATCACCATCTTCTCCTTCTCCCTGGAGGTCGAATTACGCGAACTGGTAGCTTGTTGGAGAACAGACTCCGTATAGCACTTGGAGCACAATCCCATGGTGGCTGGACTCCCGAAAAAGCCACAGAAGTTCTTACACATCACCGGTCCCTCGGAAGGACTCTGAGAGCCCGTCTCCTGCTTCGCTCGCTCCAGATCCATGTCAAAAGCTTGCCCCTCTCTCTCTCTCTCTCTCTCTCTCTCTA
>Ga0116227_10006920_pt1 | contig 22574 bp, 15 predicted proteins | sample S1TSphgellanicum_FD_89693 | JGI IMG/M metagenome (GOLD analysis project Ga0116227, IMG submission 89693) | Host-associated microbial communities from peat moss isolated from Minnesota, USA - S1T2_Fb - Sphagnum magellanicum MG | ecosystem: Host-associated > Plants > Peat moss > Unclassified...
AAAGTCTGCAAGCTTGATGCATCCCCTGTTATCAACCAGGATGTTTGCCCCTTTGATGTCACGATGCCAATTTGCAACCCTTGTGGCCAATGTTGTAGCATTTATTAGTAACTTGGGGCCAGACAAAAAGCCCAAAATGCTCAAAGTTGGCCCCGAGTTTTTTCAGCCCTGACTCCTACTGTAAAGCGGCCCTTAGACTAAATCAGGGTCTCTGAGTTCAAATTTAACATCTCTTTGATGCGTCTTGGAGTTATTATTGGGGAAAGGAAGGGCTCATTCAAGAAGGTGAATATATTGATGTAGCTGCAGGTTCGGCCTGGCCATTAATTACAGGTTTCCCCAATTCCTTCACAAACAACAGACTTGGTTGTGGGCACCATAACACAAAACAAGTCAGAAAACCAAAATATGAGCAAAAACTTACTGGCTTTCACTAGGCTAAGGCGTTACATCTCGGATCCAACATGTTTGCACTTTGCACCAGATGTCAATCGTGCTGATTGTGGTTCTCCACATAAGGAGTCCAAAGGGTCTTGCAGTAAAACACCATTAGGCCCACTTCAAACGAGGGTCCAGAGTCCAATTTCCTAGGAACCAATTTGGACTCATGTGAAGCCAATAGAATCCTTGAGTTGGAGTGTACCTGGGTGGGTCCACAGCCTGATTCTTGGTTCTCCAAATCAGGAGCTTTCCTTTAATCACTGTCTTTTGGTCCGAACCAAATGATTTTCCCTCCAAAACAGCTGCCATGTTAGCCTCAATTTGCCACTTTTTGGTCTTGGACCCTTGTCTAAAAGGCCTTGGGACCAATTTAAAGCTTTCGACCAATAAGATTGCTTGAATTCATTGGTCCCTGGACCTTCGTCTAAAGTCGCCCTTAGTTTCAGAACATGTTTTTCCATATTTTATTTAGGGTGCACACATATATATACCTCTGTACCAGTGTTTTTTTTTCTTTCCTTCTTTTTTCAATTTTGTGGTTTGTAAACTTTGTCGATTTTTTTCCATTTTATGTGCATTTTTTTCTCAAATTCACACTATTAAAACGAATTTTCCCAATTTCTTCAAGTTTTCTTTGTAGCCACAGTGCGAAGATTCACCAAGAAAAATCACTGCTCTGTACAGAATTTCTTTTGTTTTCCCGCTCTGGATTTATTTGCTATAACCGTCCATGTAATTTTTCCTTCTCCCCCCAGGCTGCTGCAATCATAGCCACTGGCCAGGGCGAACCAGCACCTGCACTGGTACACTCACCTTCTTGAGTGAGGCCTCTTAGAGGCTGTCTTTGTGAATTTAGAGACCCTGATTTTGTCTAAGATCATCTCCACCCCAAAAACTCCCAAAAACTGCAAAAAACTGCTTTATGTTAAAATAGAATAGTTTTTAATGATCGCTGTCCCCACCCACAAACGTCATAAAAGTCCCTTAAAACACTCAAAGACCATTTATGTCTTTACATCTGGACCAGTAATAGTCACCGTCCAAATCCATGGTAGCTTTTAAAGGGGTTAAAATGACCACTGCAAATGGACATAAATACTGGACAGGAGTATGAGTCAGGCTACCCCGCTGCAAGATTTAATGAAAAGGAGTGTTTGCAGGTGTGGGGTGGAGATGCTCTGAGGACGCTACATGTATCTATAATGTTTTGAAGCTGCCCCCAAAAACTTTGGGATTTTCACGGTGGTTCTAGTGTAGGGCAGGTTCACCGAACCAAGGCAAATTGACCCCCACATTGGGATCATGGTGAAAACCACAAAGCTCATTTAAATTGCTCGTAAATATTTATAAATATCATTTCCCAAGACTAAATCAGGGTCCCAAAGTCCAAATCCGTAAATTTTGGGGCCTAATACAGCCAATTAAGTGGGTTTTGGGGGTTTTTACAGTGATCCCAATGTGGGGGTCGATTCATCGTGGCCGGTCCGCCCAAGGCCCAATTTAATCATGCATTTGCCTGGAACATGAGCTCTGGCAGAGCGCTTCAATAATGCACTGGGTGAAATCAGCCAACAGCAGGAAACGTGTGGATGAATCATTTTTTGGGTCTGTTTTGAGATATAGCCCAAGTGGCTACCATCAGTAGGAAGATTTAGTTAAATTAAGCTATGAGCTAAATATGGCATTAGAAAATTTGAAACATATTTCTCTTATTTTTGGCTACCTACTTGAAAACCATGTAAGGAAATCTGACGATTTTTCTTTCAATTTGGATGAATTTTGGCTTTTGAGAATCTCAAAAAGCATTTGATTTTAGCACTTTTAAAATTTATGACTTAGCTCTTTTTCGACTTTAATTTTTTGGTAAAAGAAAGGTCAGTGTGTGGATGTGAACAAAAGTCATGATGATAATAATGGAGGAGGCCAGAGGGAAAAAGTAAAGCTCGTTTGACAAGTCTAAAGCTGACATTGCATATTCCATCCTCAATTATGAGTAGAAAATAGAGACGTGTTCCACAAAAGAAAGTAATGAATTGTTCAGTGGCCAAGAAGCAATCGGTAAAGCGCGTATGCTAGAGTCTGAAGAGTCACGGCAAAACCCTTCTAGAAGTTTCTGGGCGAGGAGAATATGAAGAAGAAGAAGAAACATCTGCAAGAAAAGTCGAAAAGGAGTGAGGGAAGAGCGTGAGAATTCCAGGGAGATCGTGAAGAGGAGAGGGGTTGATGTTTTTTGGAGAGATCTAGTGGAAAAATCAGCTTAGCTTGCGAGAATCTGTGATGTGAGGGACACCCATCATACCCTCTGTATGCTATTGGGATGGCAAAGGATTTGTAGCAGGTTTTATGAGAGCATAAGGTTAAGAGAAAAATATTTATGAGAGCAGTGAGCAAAAGGAATTTCAGTAGTGCAAAATATGGGAAATTCATATGGCCTCAAGGGAAAAGGAGTTGATCTTTCACAAGGGCCACCAAAAAGAAAGAGAGATGATGTGCGGATCCCTGCTGTGATTGAGACACCTTTGGTCCCCGCTGAAAATGCTCCTTCACGCTCTTGATGGCACAGCAATGTGGTGCTTCTTCTTGATCTTATCATGAGCTTTCTTTGCACTGTTTTTTCTTGGGCTTTCCCCCAAGTTGTATGTTGAAGTTTGATTTTTCTTTATTTTTTTTAATTTTGTTTGGTTGTTGACAATTTTCCTTGACCCATGGTTTAGGATCTATCATGGTTGTAAGGGTCAAGGAAAATTGTCAACACCCGAACAAAATTAAAATAACCATGACAACTTATTGTCCTCACAAAGAATCAGGAGAAGGAGGTCTAGTTCAGATTTGAACTCCCAACCAGAAGCTTCACAACCATACCTTTCAGCCCCTAAGGTACCTGAATCATTTACAAGCTTCCTTGTCATACATTTTCAGTTTGTTTGTTTAGAGAAAAACAACATGAAATGATGTTAAAAACAATAGGAAGTGGACTCCTCATTATAGCTTCTTACATTAGGCCGACGACTTAGTTGCTATAACAAGTAGAATCGGTGAAAAGGAAATTTGTCAATTGGCATTGACTAAGAACATATTGAACTTGTAAGCATTGGAACTGTCATTGTAGATTATGAGTTAAGTTCAATGTGTAGTCTTAATCAAGCAACCTAAAGCATTAAAATGTTCTTGGACATTCTTATTGGGTTTGTGTCCCAATTCCTTGGAGTTGGAGACCTTAGTGGCCCAAATGTCCATGAAAATGTCATGAAATACAAATGAACCAAACTAAATGGCTAAGCTAACCAACCCAAACTTGAGAAAATATAATTCTTAGCATTAACCTTTATTGATTGGCATACATTCCACCTACTATGTGACAATATTTACTTAATTGAACTATTTCTTGAAACTTTGAAGTCTATGACACACTCGAATGATCTTCATTTGTTAGTCATGCAAGATAATTTGGTATTCTCCAATTCATCTATTATTGTCTTCTTGTTAAATTTAATTTTTCAATTAATTATTGTCTTTATCTCATTACTATAATTTATATATTGCAATTCTCTTATTTCGTGTATAATCAAATGATTTCCAAAAGACGTTTGAAAATTTCTGTTGACTTGTTTTCATTTTCTTTGTAGAAATATCTAGTGCATGATTTAAATCCCACTTGCAATTCCAATCATCCAAACGTGACCATCATTTTTTTTCATGGGATTGCTTTTGGCACAAATGATGAATGGAAGGAAACATGAACAACATGCCCCACCAACAATAGAAAAAAGTGCATATGTTGGCTAGAAAAGTGGCTACTTGAAGACTTGAACAACAATGTTCGAATTTTATCATTGTTCTAGGATTCTAACATTGTGGCAAGTGTTCACAATGATGTGACTAAAATTGGCAAAAACCTCATCCAAAGTTTGGTTACAAATTCAAGGTGTGACAATCTCCTCTATTTATGGACACATTAATTACTATTCCTTGTGTACATTAAAGATAATTATTTGTAGCTTCATAATTTCTTAAATGTTTTGCACAAGTTAATTGTTCATGTGTGTTAGTATTGTGATACACACCAACAAGTTTCAATTTATTTGAATTGTTAAATTCATGTAGGAGAGCATAAAATGGGGCTAAAATGAACATGTTCTTATTTGAAAATAATAGCGAAATCTATGTTCATATTATAAGTTCATGGTACAACTAGTTTGGTTTTGATGTAAAATTTTAGTTCACATTTTTTGAAATTTTATCTTTGGTAATGCAATTGAATTGAATTAAATTAAATTGATACATGTGTAGAAAATTTGCATCCATTTCATTGCAAAAATATTATTTCCAAAAAAAAGTAGATCTTTTTTTTAATTTAAAATTCTTTCCATTTCAACAATATTTCCAAAGTAACACATAGAAGATGAGTTTTACATTAACACAAGAACATAAACACCTACATACTTGTCCATAATAATAGTTTTACCAAAACATGGTTGTCACATTTTTTAAGTAGATTAATGGAATCAATAAATGACAAATGACAAGCAAATCAATTATGAACTTATGGCTCAAGTCATGTGTGAATTGAAAAATTGCCCAAAGTATAATAGGATAAATTTGTACATGCTAATACAATGTTGATAACAAAACTTTGGTGCATTGTTGATTATTTTGTAGTTATCAATCCTTTTGGGATGGACCGGTGGCATTAATTGCTTATAGTTTTGGAGGTTTTGTATTCAAAAACTTGGTGGTTGAAGGTCACAAACATGTACATTAAAGGCTAAGAAATGATTTGGATGATGAAATACACAAATGTTATGAAACATTTTTGAACAATGTTAAATGTGTAGTATTTTATAGTGTACCACATCCTAGTGGTACCCAATCTTTATCAAATTATTTCATTTGGCAACATCAACAAATCAACACATTAAGCAAGTGGGCAACCCAAATTGGTTTTTTTTTTAATTTAGAATCTTTCAATGTACAAATGGAACACCTTTCAACGGATTTTAAAAATGCCCTTCATGAAAACCTCAACATTCTATCATTTGTTCCACAACCAATATGATAAATCTAATTTTGTGGAGGATGTGAATTCAAAGAACAATATCAATGATGTCATAAAACAACTCCTACATGATTTGTGTGGCAAAAGGTTATGCAAGGATGAAAATGTGAATAAAAGAGACCTTGACAAAATTAGGCAATGTATCATATCAAAGAAAGTATTAGTGGTGGTGGATGACGTCAATAAGGAAAAGAACCTTACATCTTTGCCAATTTTCATTGATAAGGCTACAAAGAATCCAACTTTTAAAAGCAAAATACTTGTGAATTGTCAAAATTAGCAAAGTTTGAACTTTCATGTAAGTGAAGATGGAAAAGTGGACATGAAACCTTTGGAGGAAAAGCAAGCAAAGGAACTATTTATGTTCCATGCATTGGGTAATCGAAATCATGTTCCAATAGAAGATTTCAACAATATATGTATGAAGATTATAAAAGTTAGTGGGGGGCTCCCTTTAAGTTTTAAATTATTGGGTTCTTTTTTGTGCAATACTAAAAAATTAGAAATGTGGGAAGGTGCATTGAACAAATTGAAAAGTGGGCAAAGTTTCATAGGGGGCAATGATAATGAAAAGATGTGGAGTGTATTAAAGATTTTTTATAACACTTGGATAAGCAAATTCAAAACATGTTTTTGGATATTGCTTGTTTTTCAGTGGTTTGAAAATAAGTACAATTTATCAAGTGTGGAGGGGAGATTATGAACAGCCAAAGTTTGAATTACAAAATCTACAACATAGATATTTAATCCAATGGATAGAAGGTGGAATCTTGTACATACATGAACAATTACAAAACCTAGGTCAAAATATTACAATGGAACCACCAATTATAAATCAATTTATATAGAAATCAAATCAATCAAATTATTTTTTACAAAAGGATGAGGTTATCATTATACTATTTCAATCTTATAATTTTATTCAATTTCTTATGATTTTTTTTCTTGTTTGAAACCAAATGTTTTAACTTTGAATCTTGATTTTATAAATACATGTTTTTAAATAAATTTTGGCATTACGATGAAATGTAATTTTATATTGATAATCCTTTTGTTTTCATTTCATCTAATAGGTGGTGAAAAATTTAGAGGTCATTTCATTGAAAAATGTCTCAATTTGCCTCTATTGTCCCAAATCAACTCAAAGGGATTTGGCAACCTTAGGTTGGTTGAACTAATAGGAGTTTCACCAACTATTGTGAAAAATTGCATCCAAGGGTGAAATTTGAATAATGTGAAATGGTTGTGCCTAAAAAAAATGCATGATTCAAAAGTTGCCAATTTATTTATTTTATTGTTTACAATTACAAGTATTTGATTTGGCACAATGCTAAAGTTTGGAAGAAATACCTTCATCTATTGGCCAATTGAATGCACTCCAAAAGTTCCATTTGTGGGGCTATTCTAATTTGAAAGAACTACCTTCATCTATTGGCCAATTGAATGCATTCCAAAAGCTTAATTTGTTAGGGTGTTCCAACTTGAAATAACTACCTTCATCTATTGGCCAATTGAATGCACTCCAAGAGCTTGATTTGTCAAGGTGTTCCAATTTGAAAGAACTACCTTCATCTATTGGCCAATTGAATGCACTCCAAGAGCTTGATTTGTCAAGGTGTTCCAATTTGAAAGAACTACCTTCATCTATTGGCCAATTGAATGCACTTCAAAAGCTTGATTTGTCATGGTGTTCCAATTTTAAAAAATTACCTTCATCTATTGGCCAATTGAATGCACTCCAAAAGCTTTATTTGTCATGGCGATTCAAATTGGAATAATTACTTTCATCTATTGAAAAAACTACCATCATCTATCGAGCAATTAACTGCACTTCAAAAACTTGGTTTATCAAGGAGTCTTAACATAACTACCCAACATTTTTAGTTTCTGTAATCCATTTTAATTCATGTAATTGATTAAATTTTCCATTGTTTATTTTCATTTGTATTATTTTTTTACAATTACTTTTATAATGTTTCATTTTCTATTTTAGGGTATGAAAATATTTTTCAAAAACAACAAAACTTCAAGGCAAAACTTTTTTTTTTTAAATCCTTTTATTTGTCAAAGTGGCAAAATTACAAATTCAATATCACAAGGTCAAAATATTGAATTTGTAATCACTATGTTAAAATCAAATGTAGAAAAAATTCATAAAAGGAAAACTTTGAATCAACTATTGAATCAAATGTACAAAGTAAAAGATTTATAAGAAGAAAAGTTATGGATCAATTCTTTCAATGTTCATGTGTTTTGGATACCACTCACCCAATCCCCTTTCATGAGCAAACACCATGGCAACCTTAAGTCCCAACAATCCAACATAAGACCCTAAGCATCCTCATGGATCCAAAACATTAACCTAATTTTTACATCATTTCCACAACTCTTCCCCCTAATCCTTTATTATGCAGGTGTTACAAATAAGAATCAAAGTTATCAAACAAAGTTTGTCAAGAGTATAAAACATTCAGAATTAGACCTTATCTCCTACATTTGATATTCGTAAATTGGGGAGAAACTTAGGATCAACTACATATGTAATGTTAATAAGGTAATTTTGCAAATGACTAAAAAAATGGCTAGAAGTAGTGTTAACATTGATTGTTTCAAAAGGGCAATGCGGAAAAATGGTATCCAATCAATCCTTATATTTGGGTAGCTCTTTTTCAAACATGGCGTTCCAAAATGAATTTTCTAAATCCATCATAGATCCAAATCCGTTAGATCTGTCAATGCCAAAATCTACAACTTGCACCATTCTTCCTTCGATTCATAAAACCAACACCAAATGCATTAGGAATTTGACTTAATTTGCAAAGCCAACAAATGGTGCAACTAATTAAGATTATAACTAAATATTGGAACACCAAGTAGGATATCAAAATGAGGTCTTTTAAATGTAATAGCAATGGAAAAATCAAGAACCTGAAGTATAGGAGAACCTCTAGCTACACCATCAAACACAACATTAATACCACTAGATACAACACTAATACCACCAACAATATCAAAATGCATTTCTTCAACATAATCACTGTAGACCTGCAAAATCAAAAATTGTATAAAGAAAACAAACACACAAAAAACAAATCACTAACCACTTCATCCACCTACCTTAGTCTTTTCATACACGCCCTTCTCCTCGTTGAAAGTCTCTTCAAAACATAATAACTAGCTAAATCTACACTCACCAAAAATAATCCACTCCATCATTCGATTGCGTAAATGTTTGTCAATCTAGTTATATTTATAAAAACAAGTAATTGCCACTTCAAAAAAATCAAACAAATTCAAATAATTTTTTAAAAAAAGGTTCATAAATTTACTTGCCATGTGAAATAAGGTCCTTATGGCATGTTATGACGCGCTCCCAAGTCCCTAGTTTAGACCCAAGTTGGGTCTAAGTTATTAGCATAGCGGAATTGTGAAGAACTTGGGGCACGCTCCCAGTTCTCAGCATTAAAAGGGTAGAGGGGTGTGCTGAAGCTCCGAAATTGGACTAGGAAGAGGGACAAGTTATTCTCTCACTCGAACCTACATCAAACCAACCAAGAAGTTGGTTAGTTCACATTCTGGAGCACCCTTGGTGCTAGGACAAGCCATGGGCAACTCTGGACTCATTTGACTCACCACGGCCCGGACTCGGGGGAAACCACCACCTTCCCCCATATAGTATATTATGCGCTTCTCCGCGGCATCCACATTTGAATGGCTTTTTGTCCCAGGACTCCCAAGGAGGAGTCCCGATATTGTCCTAGTTTAGACTCTCGGGACTTTACACGATCATAACTTTTTGCTCAAACCTCCGATTGGGATGAAGTCTCAAGCAAAGTTGTAGCTCTCCTCAAGAGCTTTTCAACAGTGTGTTGCACTCCACCTGCATGCACTGGGGTTGGGTCGATTCCCGACTTTTAGTGGTCGGGAGTCAAACTGCCAATTTGATTTTCGGCCCTTCTTTTGGCCATAACTTGTGCTGCAAATGTCCAAATGGTCCATGTGAGGCCATTTTCGACATTTACACTTCAATAGCTTTTCAATGATTTAAAACACACCCCAATGCGAGGTGTTTTGACCCCTGTAATCGAACTCTAAAGTTTCGGGAGTCTCGGAGGACTCCCAAGTCCCAATTTCGAGAGTGTGAGTTTCATCCTCACACTTCCCTCAAAGTGGGGTTGTAATATGTTACTTCCATACCACACTCACAAGGTACAAATGCTTCTTACATTCTTGTAATTCCAACACCTTGGCTTGTTTTTTTTGACAATTTGTTTTATGTAAATCAAGGAAATCAGTAGTTAACTTGTCCACAATCAAACAAAGCTAGTTACAACCAATAAGAATAGTCATAAACCATACCTCACCAAAAGCCTTCCACCTAGTTTAGGACGTAAAAACAATGAATGTGGACCTAATTTTTCATCAAGACACTCAAATGGACAATGAACAAGTTTTTTAAGAGTTTCAATCACATCAAAAATTGAGTAATCAACTATAGGCTGATGCCAATCTACAAAACAATAGGTTATGTCTATTCTCCAATTTTTGGAAATGCCTTGACAAAACTTTAAAAAAATGTCAATAGGTAAAGACAACAAACTGAACTCATCAAAATTTGAACCACGAAGTTTAGAACACCCCTTTATGAAAAAAAAATTCACGTGTAAAAATATCTGAAACGCAAATTCAAACCAAATGGGGAGGTCAACTAACACATTGCTTGTGTTAATATTTTACACTCTTCCTGAACAAACAAAACATTTAACTTCTTGACAGTTTTGCCAAGATTTATTGTCGAAAATCAGAAAGCTACCTCAACTTTCATTTGATGATACCTCACATTTGGGAAGATGTTAAATAAAACATGTGTTTTACTTGATTTCACAATCTTTTTTGGACAAATGTGTCACCTTTTGACATCTTTTCACCCCCAAAAAAATTCATAGCCATTAAAAATATATGTTTAAAAAAAATCATGCCTTTAATACTTGGAGTTTGGTCATAAACCAAATGTGATATTTTAAAAATACATAACTACTAAACAAGGAAGGAAATTTAATTTACCACTCAATTTAATGGTAATTTGAATTCCTTTCATTTTTTATATTTTTTGAATTATTTAATCGTTGTTATGTGTACTATTGCTATAATTAATCTTGAATCTTGTGCATTAAATGTATTGATGTTGTATTTTCAATATTTTAAAACCATATTCAATAAATAAACAAATTTTATTTTATGAATTACAATGTTTCATATTGAAAGAAGGATTTAGGGTTCAAAGGAAGGTCCAAAGGTAAGGTTACATTCCTAATTTCTCTATTATGAACATATCTTGTTGTTGCGATAGTTTGGCTTGTGAAAGTATACAACCAAATTTTGGTTTAAAAAATGTCCATGACAACAAATTTTGTTTCCCAACAATGTCTCTTCATATTGGGAAAACTGAGTTTATCTTTTTCTCTCACCTTTTAACCTTGAGAGACCTATCTAGTTTGTTCTTTTGGGGCTTTTGACATTACAACATTACATATTAAAATGATTTTAGGGTTATATAATGTATCATTTTACTTTTTATTTAACATAAATTTGTATTGATTAATTAGGGTTGATATCGTTTACATTTGGAACAATTCTTGATATTGTACAACATCATTGATGTTCAATGTTAAATAATACTCAATAAGGGAAATTTGAAAGACTAAAAAAACATTTAACTAATTTGATCAATTTTTTCCCAAATTGAATCTTCAGTCAAATCGCTATACCAAAACATAGCATCCATTATTAAATCAATACAATTACACATAGCATAAATGATTAAAAATGATATAAGCAACATGTTCAATTTGACTAAAAATGACATAAATAACTAACATAATCAACAAGGACCATGTTTTGATGTAATGGATTTTTTTCTTTCAATTTTGTGATTTCAAAAGTTTGACATATTTTTCCAAAAGTTTTAGTATTTTTTTGAATTTGCACTTTAAAAACAGAATTTTCCCAAAATAAAATAAAATGTCACCTTAGTGTAAAAATTCACCCAAAAATAACGATGTTCCCAATCAATTGTTATACCTAGGACGGTCACAAATGCAAGCTGGCCTTTGTAAAAAATTTCTGAAATGGTACTCAAATTGGGGTTGTCCAGGGTTGAATATTTTAACAAAAATTGTGGATTATGAAAGGCAGTCACTATTTATTTTTATTTTTATTTTTTAAATTTGGGGGTGAAGAACCGACATAGGTTGCAATGAGCATTCACCACGTTCCAATGAGGGGATCTCTAACACGTTCCAATAATGGGGAACGTGTTCTCTTCTATGCCAGTTAAAGTGGAGGCTTTCTCTTCTCTAAAACCCTAATTGAAACAAACCCTAAGTCAGGAAACCCTAATTTTCGAAAACCCTAATTCTGTTGCATCGCTTCGTTTCACAGCCTCTGTTTTACAGAGACAGAAAGAGAGAGAGAGAGAGTTGCGTGTTTTGCTGCGGGTATTTTTCGATCTCGCGCAGTTGCAGGAGATCGGAGTTGATTCGAGAATTTAAGGACAATGGGTGGGAAGGAGAAGGAGGTAAAGGTTCTGGCGATGAAAGGAGCGGAGGAATCCTTGTCTGATCAAATTTCTAACAAGAAGAAGATGAAGAAAAAGAAGAGAGAGGTTGAAGAGAAACGATTTGAACAAGAAGAAGTGAGCAATGATTCAAGCAAGAAAAAGAAGAAGGAACGAAGGGAGGAATCTACACAAGAAGCTGACACAGAAGTTGAAGAACCTGTGAAGAAAAAGAAGAAGAAGCAGATAAAGGAGAAAAAGGAAAGGGAAGTGGATGACAACAGGAGTTTGAAGAAGAACCTCAATACGGGAGCTGAGGAAACTGCGGTAGTGAGAGGAACTGCAGAAGCGCAGCTCTGCGTTACGGTTTCTGGTAATGGCAGTGCTGATCCCAAGTTCGCGCCTCTGGAGAGTTTTGATCTTGAGGGTGTACCAACAAGTGTGTTGGAGTGCTGTAAAACCTTTGCTAAGCCGTCGCCGATTCAGTCGCATGCTTGGCCTTTCCTGTTGGCGGGACGTGATCTTGTCGGGATTGCTGCCACTGGCTCCGGTTCGCATTCTTTTGTCCTCTGTCTCTCTTCGCTCTTGTGACATGTAAATGGGTGCGCGAATGAAGCTGCAGCAGCCATCTGCCCCTAGAATCCATGCGAGTTTCAGTGTTGACGGAGAATTTCTTCTTGCTCTTCATGTACAAACTTAGCGTGTCTTGTGTGTGTCCTTTGCTATCAAGAGGGAGGAATTCAAGTGCAGATGAACTACATCACATGTCCAACAGTGCAATGTCTTAAACACATGAATACAGTCCTGTGGGATCCAGTGCAAAAAAATTGTGGCTCTCTTCTTCCCATTTTGCCTCTCTCCTCATATGTCAGGACAAGATACTTTTTGGTATCTTGTCGTTCAATGCAGTGCAGGTAAGACACTGGCATTTGGGATTCCTGCAATGACACATGTGTTGAAGAAGAAGAAGGAGAAGAAAGCAACTACACCCCTTTGTCTTGTATTGTCACCAACTCGAGAGTTGGCACAACAGGTGACTCCCCTTCACTTGCTAGTCTATTGCATTTTATTATTCCTCTTATGTGTCCTCCCCAGTACTCTCTTCTGAAATTCCTTGCTGCAGTTTGTATGACCCTGCATGGATTTTTGCAACTAATGTAACTAATGCAACTAATCCCTAGTTTCTTCAAGCTGTAGCTGGAGATTTGACATTCTGTGCTCTCTCTTGGTGAGTATGTCACTCTCTGTTGGGAGTTGATTTCAGCTACTGAACCTCATGTTGGTGTTTGCAGATTGCAGATGTGTTGGAGGAGGCAGGGAGTGGATGTGGGGTGAAGACTGCCTGTATATATGGTGGGACTTCAAAGGGACCTCAAAGGTCTGCACTGAGAGCTGGTGCGGTAAGTATTGAATCATAATGCCAAACAGTGGAATTTCAATCTTGAACCTGAAATGTAGAGCTGTTAATAATAAAAAATTGCCTCTTTGTGCAATAGGTAGAGACAGTTGAACATCCATCCAAGGTCATGATTGTGACTTGGAGAATGGTATTTGATGTTTGACACTGATTGTGGGTCTGGTAACTCATATTGACAGACAATTATTATTGCAACACCAGGAAGGCTTCAAGACTTGATGGAGGAAGGTGTTTGCTCATTGGATCAAGTGTCTTATTTGGTTTGTATCCATCCTAAGCTCTTGAACCCATTTACTGCCTACTCAAACAGAACTTAAGGCTTTTGTTTTGCAATTGGATATTCCTGTGCAATACCACCTGCAAACATTCTTCACAGATGAATATCTGACATTGGTTTTGCATGAGGGTTTCCAGGTTTTGGATGAGGCAGATCGGATGTTAGACTTGGGGTTTGAGCCAGCCATTCGTGCTATCATTAGCAAGACCTCAAAAAGTAAGCTTCACTTTTCATAAGGAGACACTAGGAGTATAGTACACAAATGTCTCCATCAAGTAACTAGCAGGAAATGTCAGGTCACCCAGAAACCTGTTGATCTGGTTATCTCCATGTTCTGTTATCCGTATCTCTGTGTTCCATAGTTTTGACTGTATCCAATTTTCTTTCAAAGTAATGTTTGATCTGCAAGCCTTCACAGTGACCTTTAATTGTACTATTGTGGGTCAGGTTTTCTCACAGTTGGTTCAATGTATTCGAGATGGGTGCAGTTAGGCAGACGGTGATGTTCAGTGCAACTTGGCCTTTGGCTGTTGATCAGCTGGCAAGAGAATTTATGAATGACCCCAGCCCAGTCAAGGTCTTCTAGCTTCTCTCTCTTCTGCCGTTTGCTGCTCTCTTCCACAAAATAGCATCCACCTTCTTTTTCCCTCAATATGAGAGCTTGGTCCAGTTATCTGACGTGTTGCTGACTTGTATATGATGAACATGCAGGTTATGGTAGGATCACAAGATTTGGCTGCAAATCATGATGTGACACAAATTGTTGAGGTATGAGAAGACAACAATGATTTGTGGAATTGGGGTTTCTAAATTGACACTAGTGAACATGGATATTGTTTTTGAATTTTCTGTAGGACAGCAATAGAACAGTATTCGGAACTTCTGAAAGGGAATGTAATTGAGTTGAGAGAAGCTTAAGGGTCTGTGTTGGTGGACTTGGCAGGTATTGGAAGACAGAGCTCGAGATGCACGTCTTGATTCTCTTCTTCAAAAGTATCACAAATCACGAACGTAAGATTAATTTCCATTCTCGTTTCCTTCCCAACTAGCAACTCTCCGCTTGATTTGTGCTCCCAGGTATGGAAGAGGTCATATGCTGGTAAATTTACTTGTCAAGTAGAAGAGTGTTTGGTTTTGCTGCACCTCCTCTGAGCTGCAACTTGGTGAATTGTGCAGGAACCGGGTTTTGGTGTTTGTACTCTACAAGAAAGAGGCAGACCGTGTTGAGAATTCTCTGCAAAGACGGTAGGCAGTATGCACCCTTGTTCTTTTCAGTTTTCTATATCAACAAACAGTTTAATTTGATTTAATGTTAGGCTAGGAAGCTAATTGTGAGAGAGCATAACTTTTGTGTTGCAGTTGGCATTTGGGTACCTTTTGCACAAAAACTGCAGACATGGGGCCATGTGCTAAGTGTTGGCTGGCAATACCAATCTTAACACCCTTGTTGACTATGTCATGAGCTTTGTTTACTTGTAATTGATTTGTAATGTGCCGTTTTTTCCTGTAGTGGGTGGAAAGTGTCTGCAGTGCATGGGGATAAAACCCAGGCTGACCGCACTAAAGCAGTAAACTCCTTCAAAGATGGAACACGCCCTCTTTTGGTGATCTCTTGAAACCATAACTATTGTTTGAGAATTTTTCTTATGAAATAGGCAGTGATGAATTTTCTCATTTTTCAATGTGGTTCTTGAAGAGTATTTTCTTATTTTGGCTCACTATTTGATGGGTATTTGGTTTTGTAGATTGCAACAGATGTTGCAGCAAGAGGGCTTGACATCCCTGATGTGGAATATGTCATAAACTACAGCTTTCCTTTGACCACAGAAGACTATGTACACCGAATAGGGCGAACAGGTAGAGCAGGGAGGAAGGGCATAGCTCATACATTCTTCACACAAACTGATCGAGTACGAATGTATTCCTCACCTCATTGTGTTGTTCCTCACTTTTGTTTGACATATGTGCTACATTTGAGCAAGCACCTTGTTTATTTTGTTGCTGAGCAGGAATAGTTACATATCTTGAAGAGAAAGGGTAGACTTTTTATAGGGAGAAATGGTCAGCTGTTTTTATCAGTCTAAATTTCTGAGAAGATTGTACTGCTTTAATGCAATATGCAGGCAAGGTCAGGAGAGCTTGTGAATGTTCTTAGAGAGGCAGGCCAGACAGTGCCGGAAGAGCTTCTGAAGTTTGGCACCCATGTCAAGAAGAAGGTTTGCATCAATGACCTTCCCAAACATCTCAAATGGTGATAGCTTCAATGCAGTTCACAAATGCAATTACAGTCTGCTTTGATGTTACACCTAGGTCTCATTCACAAGTGTCCTCTCCCCTGGTTCTCAGTAATCAAGAGGTTCAAAATCACAGGACCTTCACTTGGCAAGTCTGTTCAGGGCACCAATGTTTTTGGGTAAAGTGTCAGGGTCAGTATAAGGTAATGTTGGCCCACCCTGTTCTGTGATTTTATGTAAGCTACAAGTCTTTACAAATTGGTCACAGGAAATGTCTCTCGCCCTGCTATCTTTATTTTTGGGTCGTCATCATCACATGTGGGGGTTTGCAGGAATCTAAGCTGTATGGTGCACACTTCAAAGAAATTGGTGTCGATTCTGCTAAGGCCACTAAGATCACCTTTGGCGACTCTGATGATGAGTAATCCAGCTGTTCTTTTAACACTTCCTTTGAAGAAGCTGGGGTTAAATTCTTTGAGAAAACATATCAGCTCATTTATGCTGTGGGCCTTAGGGTGAAATCTTAGCAACAATAATCCCTGTATGGCTGAAGCTCCATCTACCTATTCCTTTCAGGCCCCTGAAAATATGGTTTATCATCAGGAGAAGTTGGATACCTTTAGCCTTGTTATGGGTTATCTCTCAATTTTATTCAGGTTGATCTGAAAATTGAGTATGGAGAAATTTTTATCACTGGTGATGATATCATCAGGAGATGACAAGCTGCATTCTGCATGTGGTGGTACCTTCCAGTTTTGGTTTTCCTTCAAGGATTTTTGTCTAGTGACTGTAAAATGGTTATTGTTTTGCATTTCAATCATCAGAAGCTGACCAACTTTCTGGAAGGGATTTTTCCCCTTTCATTAAACCTGTCCAGAGCATAATCAGGAAGTGCATTTGTGCAACATTGAACTGTTTTGCTTTGACATTTCAACAAGCAGTGCTTCAAATATAGAATTGCCATATCTTGAAACCAATATCATTTTGGATCTGCAATACACGACCATGCTGGGTGGTGATAACTGGCAACAATTCCATGCTTGGTTGACAACTGTAGACGCTGGAAATTTTCAGGCTTGACTATGGACCATTGGTTGCAAATATATCTGACAGTGTCACCAATTGCCTTGTGCCATGGAACATTATCTAAGACTTCCATTGATGAGTGATTTCATGGTATTGTATCTGTTTTGAAGCAGGTGGTTATAATTTTGCAAGCTCAATTACATAGACTATTTGCAGATAGCTTCATGGGAAATTCTACATCTGCTGCATTATTCTCATGAAAAGATATATTAACCTTCTTGACTGCTTGTGAATAAACGAGATTTTCAAAGGCTGTGCGAAGTATAACATCTTTTCCCACCTATTGCAGGCATTCTCCTATTCATGGCCTGGTGTATTCTTCTTGAATTCTAGTTTTTACCTTACTTTTGGCATGTGTATCATTACACGATTCTCCTTGAGCAAGAAGAATGTCACTCTGGAATGTAAACTTCACAATCACACAAACATGATGTGTTGGTTAAATTCAAATTGACTCTCAATTTTTTAGATCTATGGATGCAAGAGATCTTCCCTTATATCATGGAAAATGGGGCAAAGTGGATCCAATTAACTTGTTGAGATCAGAGATTTTCTTCAGAAAGCTCAAACCCTGGCAAAAAACATGCAAGAGTCTGAAGAAAATGTGATTCATGCAAAAGCTCATTCTCTAGTTAGGCATGTACATGTGACATCATCTCCATCTTCTCACTAGATTGGTCAACTTGGGGCACATCTTGTGACATAACAGCAGTGTAGAAAGAGAAATGAATAAAATCATGGCATGGAAATTTTACAACTTCCGGGCACACAATCTGACGGTCACATTCTGTATCTTCTCTCAAAACAGTTGTCTCAAGTGTTTAATATGTCAAACTGTGGCATTCAACTAGGTGAGCTCTCTGTGATTGCATTGTTCTTCTGTCTTTAATCTAGTGTTGAAAAATGTGCATCAATTAGTGGCATGCTAACCTTGAGCTGAACTGGCAAGAGCACGAGCACGAGCTCGCTCAAGTGCTTTGAGCTTGTTAGCCTCCATGCGAGCACGTTGTTGTTGTTGAATCTCCTGCTCACTCTCTTTTGTTCCTTCTTCACCCACTGTTAGTCTGAGCTTGGTAGACTTCACATGAACACACTGTTGTTCTTGAATCTCCTGCTGACTGTCTTCAATTCCTTCACCCACTATCAATTTGCGCTTGGTAGACTCAACATGGAGATCTTGAGGCTTTTCCTGTCTGTAAGCACTTTCTTCTGCAGCCTGCTAACAATCACCCAGATCCAAACAGTAAGTTCTTTGATGCTACAGAAGCAGATATGTGGAATCAACACCAGGGTATATATAACATGGGGGCTATTGAAGGGCAATGGCTGAACCTGTTGGAGAAACTCATCCAAAACATCAAGTGGTGGATCAGCAGGCTCCTCTGGTCTATGAACACCATCCTCCCACCCTCCAAGTAAGTCCCCTGCATGTTCCAGCTGAATCTTCAGATGTGGCTGTAGAGGACCCTCTACAATTCAGATAATGCTCAAAGAGCTGGAAATTCTCTCTCTGTGAGCCTTGATTTAGTTTTATATCTGGCCTTTAGATTATCCTCTGCAAGTTTTACCTTAAGAGATATCAAATTTCACAGAATTGGGCATGTTCTTTGATGTAGTTGTCTCTCTTGGTGGATTGGTCACGATATTCTCAAACTCATTCCCTCACAATTTGCATAAGACATACAAGAAAGATTAAATCTCAAGCTTTTCTCAAAGTTGGAGAAATCAGCTCCTCGGGATTTGCTTACGATTCAATCTCAACTCAGACCAAATATTGCAGCCAATACCAATTACAGCTTTTGTGCCCAAAGAACCTGCACACTGGTCCTAAAACTTCTTAGAACAGAAATGTGGGAAGAAGTACAACAGCCAACCTTGATCAGGCATTACATCTTCATTGAAGTCCATAGAACCTCCTTGATCATTGGCACCATCCACTACTTGAAGTTCCTCGCCTCTTGATACTTGATCCCGGAGCTCCTTCATGCACATCTGTTGACACAATAAATGCCCCCCTTCCCCCCAGACGACACTTATTAAACAAAATGGGGTTTAGGGTTTAGGGCCTGTTGCTGCATTTTCCATCAAGTACAATGGTATTTCTTACTTGAACCTTGAATTATGAGGAACCTAATACTACAGGTACAATACTGCTTGAAATACAACTGTAGAGGGGAAAAGAACATACACGAACTCGCTTGTTGGCACCCAATTTCTCCACTTTTGCAACAAATTGAGAGTAAGAGTAGTAGGGTAGCAATCGCGCATGCCAGCGCATATAGGCTTCCAACAAGCTCTTCAGATCCTCCACCTGAATGCACATCCAAATGCAAATCCTTCCTCACCATGCCTCAATCTCGCAAGGTCCCTCATCACGCCACCTATCTACCGTGCTTCCTTCACATACACAGAGAGAGAGAGAGAGAGAGAGAGAGACAGAGAGAGAGAAGAGACCTGCACTCAATCCCTCTCAGGAAGAAGAAATATAATAAAAAAGGAACACTGTACCTCATGGCCTCGTCCTTTGATGGTGACCTGCTGCGGCAACTTCTCGAGCACATACCCTAGACCCTCGCGTGAAAGCAGAAGATCTGGTGTAAGCTTAGGCACCTTATGACGTTGCCGTGGCACTGCAGCTTTCCCGCCGGATGATCCTGCTGCAGTACTACTAGCCCGCTGATCAGTTTCCCCTCTTCCATCTTTTGGCTTCAAGGTTGCTTCAAGGAGGTCAGCACTACTGCTCCCCGGTGCCTGCGAAGAGAGAGCTGCTGCAGGCACTGCGGTACAGTCTCTTGCCCAATGTCCTTTGCCCCTGCACTTGTAACACCCCGTCGGCTGTCCAACACCCGCCATCCACCCCTCCTTGATCCTCTCTCTCTCTCGTTCCCTTTCCCTCCGCAGTGTCCCTTGCCTTACTGTTCTTGTAAGCTACTATAATTCCTCAAATTTTCTATGGCTTCCAGCGCGCTTCTTCGATCCTCAAAACTACTCTACTACGATGCTCCAATCCTCAAAGATTTGGAACAAATCCGTTGCAAAATTGCGAGGAAGAGGCGACGTCGCGAAGCTCTTCGCGCGCACTTCGAGTGCTCTCTCTCTCTCTCTGCAATGGCGGGAAGCAAAGCTTTGTCGTGTTCCCTAAGTGCTCAAAACATGTTCCCGAAGTTCACTTCCATGTTCTACAAGCTCCCTTTCGCGCACTGTAATCGGAGGCCTACTACAGTTACATTGTGAATTCTGGACCGTCGGATAAATGGTAGCTACTCTGTATTGCCCAGATTATCCCATGATCGAACGGTCAAGAATTACCAATCGCAGACGATTTCTCGCCGACGAAAAATACCCCATTAATTCTGAACCGCTGGATGATAGCACGGTTGATCTCTTTTGTGCCGGAGTAAGTCCTATCATCTGACGGTCCAAAAATGACGATGTGGAAGATTTCAATTGTAGACCGTCGGATGATCAGTTTGCACCGTCGGAAGTGTCTCTTCATCCTACGATCCAGATTGACGATCTGGCCCACAAAAATACCTCATCGATTCTGAGTCGTCAGATGATATATAGGGTTTTGTAGTGGGGCCAGAGGAGGTTCTAACATCTGACGGTCCAAAACTGACGATTGGGGGCGTTTCCGGCATTCATAACGCACTTTCAAAACTGGACCGTCAGATTGATTAGTCTGTGCTTTCTTGCCGGAGCGGCCCTTCATCTGACGGTCCACAGCTTGACAATCTTCTGACCTACGGTCATCGACGTTAAACCGCAGGTTTGCTATCTTTGACCGGAATTAGAATCTTTTCCATCCAACGGTCTCAAACTGACGATCGGGAAGGTTTTTCAGGGATGCAAATGCACTTTCAATTCTGGACCGTCAGATGATGGACAGCTATGGGTGTATCTCAAGTTTCCTAGCATCTGACGTTCTGGAACTGACAATCACGAAGGGCTTACGTTGCACCTTCAATCTTGGACCGTCGGATGGGAATCGTTTTGAGCACGTGTGGGTTTCAAAGTATGGGGTCAGTAAGCCGTTTTAACCAGTGTTGGGCGGGTATCACAAATACCCTCAGGCATCACTCGGTATCATTCGGGCATCTTAGTCTCATCCTTTCAGGGTATCACCATGAATGATACCCTGACTGAAAATCGAAATATGGATTCTCACTTGTGTGAGAACCGGATGTGAGAACCAGTTTTGTAAAATAGAACAAAAAAAATATGAGAACCGGGTAAGGTTTGACCTCTTACCCGGGTCAAGGTCTCAAGGTTTAGCTACCATCCAAAATTAGTACAAGCAAGCAATGAAAGAGAAGTTATGACCATCAAACTTAATTATGTTTCTATGCAAAATGGAATGACTTTTTATTTACTGGATCTTGGTGATCATTCATGAATCATGGGTTTGAACTTTGGAAATACGGTGTTAAGTTAGCCTAATTTAATTAGGGTTTAAAAAAGGACACTTTCATCACCAAACCCACATCAAAATTTGCCTACCGTGTTTCATTTGCCTTGGGAGATGGGAGATCCAAGGGAAGGTTAGTATTTGATGGTAGGTACTTATTAATGATAGGCTAAGTCAATCTTATATATTAAAGCAACAGTGGTGTCTGTCTGTCTGTCTGTGTGGGCAATGTCTATAAAATTCTTCCAGTCACTATTCGTTCCCTGTGGTGTGCTTTGTAGAAAGTGGGGGGCCGGGTAAGTTGAGGAATTTCTTGATTTGGGAATTTCGATCTCCTCCTCCTCCTCGCTGTTGCGCGGATTCTCTCCGTAACAAACTCCATAAAAAAAGATATACTAATTGCATTGGGTCAAGATCGATTGCTTCCAAATAGGCCTAGTTCTAGGACAACAAAATTACAACTTCTTTCACTGTGGGCTTTCTGGAAGGATTACCAGACCTTCAGCAATCTATAATTTCATGAGATCTTTCCGGAGCGATTACCAAACCTTCAGAAGTCTACAATTTCATGATTTCTGACGTTTTGGGAAAAAAAAGTCGCAAACAAAGATTTGCTCAAAATTTCATGACAAAGGCAGCACAAAATGACCAAATTGGTGACATTTCATTGGAAGAACCTAATTCTCCATGGTAAATGTATGCATGTTCTTATGTTTTTGGCATCATCTCCAATTGAAAGCGATAGAAATTCCAACATGTACAAAGAAGGACTCTTGAAGGGCTTCACAACACAATTGCTATGACTTTCAAGAAAATTCTTCAGGGCAGATGAGAAAGACGCAATGCTTTCCAGGGCAAATATGCTGCTGTAAAGAAAGGAAATGGAATCTTCAAAGAAGAACTTGAAACCAAAAAGACATGAAAGCTTGGGATGCTTACAGGCCTAAGGAGTTCGGCATGGGTGTGAGGGATTTTTTCTTCATCTTCAATGTCAAGCTGAGAGTTGTCATCTTCCCAGTCAAGAAAATGCTACCAATCCTGGAAATCCAAATGACTATCCAGTGGGAGCAAATCCCCAAATCGCCATGTAACTCCAATT
>Ga0116227_10006921_pt1 | contig 22572 bp, 18 predicted proteins | sample S1TSphgellanicum_FD_89693 | JGI IMG/M metagenome (GOLD analysis project Ga0116227, IMG submission 89693) | Host-associated microbial communities from peat moss isolated from Minnesota, USA - S1T2_Fb - Sphagnum magellanicum MG | ecosystem: Host-associated > Plants > Peat moss > Unclassified...
GTTAAAAAGGAAGGAAAAAAAAAAAAAGGGAAAATATTTTTTAAAAGATTTAAAACCCCAAAAATCGTTTAAACGGGTAGGGCCCCCCCCCCCCCAATGATCACTTTAACGAATCCCCATGGCAGATGGGATGATTATGATATCGCCTTCATGATTATGATGACTATAAAACAAAAGAAACTCAAATACATAAAATGCATGAACAAAGGGGATGAGTTCTATGATGTCCCCACTTGTTGCACAAAGTTTTTAAAATATGACCCCTCTTAACATTGAATTAAAGGTATTTGCCACCTCTAGTTGAAAAAAAACCTAGTTAAAGTGAAGGTCCATGGTGCATTTGATGTCATGGATTACTACTTGACAACCATCCTTAATTGCAACTCCAAATTGTGTGGGGAAAAATGTGTTACAAAAGCTTCATGAAATTGGAAACATAAAGTGCGACTTTTTAGTCGATATAATGTTTTCCCCATTGCAATGGGATGAATTCCACCTAAAGCTTGGTCAGGGCTAAAAAACAGGCCACTCTAAGGACACGTGCAATTTGGGGTGGAATGTGGTTTTATGCAATATGAAAACAAAGTTGGAACAATTGAAGGAATCCACTCATTGAATCTTCAAGGTGAAAATAGTCCCCAAGGTGTTCAAAACCATCCCAAAAGGACCACTTGTTAATAAACACAGCATGCGTTAGAACGCCAACTTAAAGGAATTGGAAGAAAGTTTGAGGTCCGAGTTTGGCTTGTAGTTTTCAAGGAAAAACATGAAGTAGCCATTTGATTCGGGGTGTAATGTGGTGATAATTGAAGTGGTGTCAAAGGACATGGGTGCGGGAGAAAATGGTGCCAAAACGTGAATTGTCCGAAAATATTCCCTTACACGACCAGGGGTTAAACTATGTAACAAACATTTGAGAGTTGAAGGATCATGTTGGGGAAAAAGGATTGAACTCAAACTGGTCGACAAAGCTGAGCTCGCAAAAAAAAACTCCTCTTGTAAGTTTTCCCAGTCGTTTGCTAAAAAACACTTGAATCAAATTTGCGTTTCATTATGCCATGTCACTTCGCCACCAGGAGGCAAAGTGAAACACCATTGGGGTAGCAAGAAGAACAAATGCCACCTGCCACATTATACAAGTCCCACGTTAACTTATCCAATGGAAAACAAAATGTCATTTGTATGTCACATCGTATAGTGGTGGGGATGCGGTTATACAAATGAAGATGGCAAAGGCCTAAGTTAAAGGACCCAAGGACATTTAATGTTGAAACCCAAGTCCAAGCTAATGCAAATGGAGTGGGAATAAAAGAAGGTATTGGGCTAGGATGATCACAAGGGTTTGGATTGAATGAATTAAATGTTTAACAAGAATGTTGATGACAAATTAACCCTCGATTAATAAATTGGCGTTCACAGGTGGGACATAAGATTTTAGGTGGAGGTTGAAGGCATGTTGAAGAAATGAAGGTAAGGGATTAAGTTAAGAGAGGAATTTCAAGTTTACAACCTCCACTATTCCCAGGTGAAAAAGTTTCACTTTCAACATTATGGTTTTCCAATAGATGATGACATTGAATAAATTCTTTTTCTTTATAGAAACATATGTTACGAATTGTTCTATTTGTAAGGACATTTTTAATTTTCTTAATTGTTGAAATTTTAGGCATTTTCTAAACTTTTAAAATTTGATTTCCATAGCTTAGTACAGGGTAGCTTGAACACTCATCTATTTTATTGAATAATACTTAATTAATTTTGAAGACTCCATGTTGAAAAGTAAATTAATTAGTCCTAAAAATTTGAAAAGATTCTTTATTTTCATTCTCAAAATTGTGTTCTTCAAAAAACATTTTTTTGAAATCTTCAACATTTCTAGAAATAATATAATTAGTGTCAAAAGTTGCCAAGGCACTATGGTATTTCATACTTTCCAAATTAATAATTTTTAATTTGTTGAAATTTACACTTAAACTAGGGTATCAAACAAACCAAACAAACACCCAACCACAAAGGTAACCTGAAAAGTCAAGAAAAGTTAATTAATCAATGACTTGTCTTGAACAACACCACCCCATTCCACCATAACATCAAGTTTCTACTTTTTACTGAAAATGTACAAGGCCTTATTTTATGTGTTCACAAATGTATGCCTATGTTTGCATTATCTGAAGCATAACCTGCACTTCTAGAAGTGACTAAAGAAGATTTGGAAATATGAGCTCTAACAATATGCAGCCTTCAAGGTAAGATGATCTAACTACATTGTAATTTTTTCATTATTATGTGGTGTATTTCCTAATGACTTTTGTTATATTCTTCTTTTAAACAAAATTTCAAAACATTGTTGTGAAACTAACCACCTTTGGGAACATTCTCCTTGTTCACAAAAAATGATAAATGAAAACAACCCATTGCAAAAATTGAATAACATTATTTTGAAGTATACCATCTTAAACTTTGAAACCATGCTGGTAATTTGATGATTTCCTTCATGTGTATTTTTTTCACCTTGTTTAGAAAGAATTATGTATTGTATGCATTCCAAGCAATAAAAAATGTATTTCATTAGAGAAATATGATCCTCCTTTCACCCTCTACCCCCTACTTCGACTCCAAACTTTGTTATGCACAAAGTGATGGAATTTTATTGAATTAGGGGTGAAACTTAGTATCACATTATCTAATGCATAAGATTCAAAATAACTATGGCAACAATAAGTATGTAGGGCATGCATTCAAGAAAAAAAAATGTGATAAAACTCAAATTATCACAAAATTTAGCTCAAAAATAAAATATAATTTGAGTTTCACCATATCAAATGCAATGTATTTTATTTGTTTTTTAAATGGTCTTACCCCGTGATGACCAAATGCAAGGTATTGATATTATGTTTCCTTCACTTTACAGATAATGTTATTGTGCATATAATTTTTCCAAATATGTTTTGTTAATATTTGTTCTCTAAAAGCATTCTAGTGAATTTGTTTGTTATCATGAATGATCAATCAACTTTGTTTGGATGAATTCACCCATTTGGTTGAAATTGATGTATATGTGACCCAACATCTACTAGCCCACCATGTAGGATGGATGATGGTGTGTGGACAAGAAACATTTTCTCATTTTATTTTTAAATCCTATCCCATGGCTAACCAAAGAGTTTAATTATGTACCAACCATACACATGCATCTACCTACCTAGTAACCACCAAGTGTCATACTTACATTACATAATAAAATTTACATTTTCAACCTACTTATAGGTAGGCCACAATTAAAGGTAAATCATAATGATTCAAAATTAGGAAATGTGAATTCAAAGTTATGGTCACACTTGTGATGTTATGCAGCCTCAAATGTGACATGGATGTTTATGTGGCATGCAAAATTAATTCAAAGTTAACTAAAAGATAAGAACAAAGGTAACTAATGTGTAATCTAAATTTTTTGTAGATTTTGGAAGAAGACCAAAATGTTAACTAAACAACTAAAAAACACCCACTTAAGCCAATAGTAACGTATTACACCTTTCCTTGGGCAATTCACACAAGCCTACACACCCTTCTCTTACAACCTTAGGCAAGCATGAATGCATTTTGTAATAGTAAAACTCCTCATAATGCTTGTGACAACAAGAACACCATGTTAACAAGAAAAACATTGCACCATTGCAAAACTTGTAAACCAGAGGTTGTGGTAGGATCACAACAAAGGTTTACACTACATAATCACAACAAACTTTGTAGTAAAAGTTGTTGCAAAATCACAATAAAGGGCGTTACAAAGTCACATAATAAAAACAACATGGAAATGGTTGATAAAGGTGCATACAACATGATCGATTGTTGAACATGCCAAACATGTTTCACAATTCGATCCCCCTTTCCAATTCATAGATTTGGGACTCAATTTGCATGTAACAATAATTCAAAGAAAAATAACTAGAAAATCAATTGAAGATCATGAAAAATTATAATCCATACAAATTGCACAAAAATTCGTGAAGTTGGTCATGACAATTCTATTGAACTACATGTAATTTTTAAAACAACAAATTAAAGAAAGGCCAAAAAAAACACAAGGTTCTAATGACATTTCAAATGAAGTAAGGTCGATCAAGAAACCTAGGCAAACCCAACTAAGAGTATCAAGAAGTTGTATCCCTAGTCCAAGCCAAAAGAAATGAACACATAGTTTCATTAAATGTGAATGATTTTAAGGATTACTTTGAGAGCATGGTCATGAAATGGAAAAATATCTTGACATTTGTGATGGGGTTTGGCAAAAGCACACATATGAGGAATGGGCCTACTTGTAAGAAGAAAAGAATCACCATCCATGGTAATTACAAAAGAATTCAAGATTACATGGTAGGAATAGGTCATAGTGAGGACCACTAGAACATCCTTCCTTTAGATAAAATGACATTGAATCTACCAAGAATGTTCAACAAAGTGATCTATGAGATGATTGATGCATTTATGAGCAACAAGCCTATTTTTGAACCAACACACTCTTGAAATTTCATGGACCCAAATGACAACTATGGTTATACCCCCAATCTTGCCTCAAGGGGAGACACTCAATGTAAAATTTGGGATTTACATGTGTCAAACGACCATTTTTAGGAAGGGTATTAGATAATTGTGAAACCTATTTTTTATCACCCTATTATTATCTAATTTTTTAATATATACGTATTAGAACCGCCCTATATTAATCATAAATCATTATTTCAGATTATTACATACCCTATATTATAATTAAATTGATTATTTGAATAAAATATACCTTTTAAAAAAAATAAACTTATAACTTTTACCCCAACAACCAATATATTGCACCCTATATTTTTATTCACATATTTTCTATTTTTTTATTATTACAACTTCCTAATTTAGGCTAAACTAAATTGAGGTAAACAATTATCCTAATGTAGGCTAGGTTAAAATAAGCAACCTAATATAGGCTAGGTAGGTGGGTAATTAGGCTAAAGATAAGTATGTGGGTGTAAATAAATTTAGGTAAGTAGGTAGGACCCTAGATTTATGTCATTGGTAAAGCCTTCGTAATTGGTTCATTCCATATGGTTCATACACTTTGAATGTTTAAAGTGCAAACCATGAAATGTCCATTCTTTCACCTATTTATATACTTCACAAAATTAAACTTGTCAACAAATGATATGGTATACACCCTAATGAAAGGGAACCACAACATTATGTAACTCTAAAATAGACAAACCAACCACCATACATTTAAGAACTCAAAGGAACTTGAGTCCTCAAACATCATTCCTTTGTTTCTAAGGTTCCAAAAACATTTGTAACCTTCCACCTAATGATTCCAATGCCACAAGAAGCATTTGATTTGGTCAAGGAATGAGGAACACATGAGTTGTTTTATGTAAGGGGGTGTATGTTCTATGGTGAGCATTTAAAAACAATTTGGGTTTTGAGGTTAATATTTTTAATCGTTGTTTCATTGTTTTTGCAATATAATAATTTTTTATGAATCCCTAGTTGGCACACCCATAGATTTTTATATCACTCAAAATATACTAAAAATGAAGAAAATATGGGGTTGAAACTAGAAAAGGCTTAAAGTGTTCACTTAAAAGCTTTTGAAACAAAATATCATTGTTTTCTTCCTTCTCTTATTGTGTATTCTTTCATGTTCCTTTGCTTTTGACATTTAAAGAAATTTGTAATCTTTCAATTTTCGTTTTCAATGACATGAAAATTGTTCAATTTGGTTAAAGGATGAAAAAGATATGAGATTTGAAATTTTAAAAGATTTTTTTTTAATTTCAAAAAATTTGAGACAAAATATCACAATCCTTTTCCTTCTCTTCTTGTGTTTTTTGCCTTGTAGTTTTTCTTTTGGTGCTTAGAAAACATTTACAATCCTCCGAAAAAAAATTAATAACATAAAACATGCATTGTTGAAGATGGAGAAAAGTTATACACTTTCATTGCAAGCATTGAAGAGGAAACAAAAAAACTGAAAACATGAATAAGTTCACGAAAAGATTTCAAACATGATTTTTAAAAAAAAGATATGTATCTTTAAATTCCAATGTGTACAAAAATGGTTGAAAGTGGTCAAAAGCTTTGTACCTTCAATGCATCGTTTGTAACATCATTGGTGTGGATAGAAAGTGAAAAAATAAAATAAAATAAAATAAAATCTGTTAAGTTAATGTTAACACAAGTCATTTTATCACCAAGTCGCTATCAACAATGTTAGGGTAAAAACCAAATTTGGGTCTACCTCTAAGTGTGACCTACCCTTTACCTATGATACTTAGGTAATTACCTAAATATTAGGTAGTTTAATAGAAGGGCTTATAGAATAGGTCACCAAGGTGGAACCATGGTGACATTTGTACTTGCCACAAAGCAGTCATAACGGGTTTCCAATCGATGGTGATCCAATGCGAAAGGCAACCTAATTTTTCTTAAATACGAATCATAGCAACCATTGTAGATTTGCAGCACTCATTCCATTTTTTTCAGTGCTATTTAAAGTGACGAGGTATCATCATTGCAATCCATTAAAGCTACTAGAGCAATTGGTTCTCAAAGTTTTGCACTAAGTTACTTGGGAACAATACTGGGGCACTATCTTTATGGTGCCCAACTACCCCACACCATGTTTTCCCATGCTTGCTCATTACATATTGACAAGTAGAAATTTCCAGATATGGAAAGTGGTAACTGGAAGTTCTCAAAGATAAATAAATGATAGGTCTGTCAAAGTCCAAAAACCGGTTCTCGTATATAACCAAGGTTCTCAGAAAATCTGGGGATTGATCCATACGTATCCAAACCTGAGACCCAGTCCAGCAGAACTGCTGGTTGGTTTTTTGTTGGCTATTTTATAACCCGCCGGTTCTATGACGCTTTCTTTTGAAAACCCTGAAACTAGAGGTTCCTTTATTTGGAGAATTTTCAGAAAACTAGAACCAGAGTTATTTGTAAAAAGCAGATAAGTGCTCAACGCTGGAAGTTATAGGCCTACCTCCATATATTCTTGATGTGTAAGCTTGATCTCTGCAAACAACTACCTATGCAGCTTCAAGTTTTCTGAGTGTGAGAAACTGGGCTCCATATGTGATGGGAAAAAGGGCCTATTTCAACTAAAATGATGAAACCCTGCCAAACATCATAAAATGAAAGCACCCAAGAAAGGGAGAGAAAGAGAAACAAAGGGCCTGGACCAAAGTCCAAGCAAGCAAACAGTCCACGAGCTAATGAACCACTCTAAGTACTGAAACTTCCCGCAGTCACATGAAGCATATCAACTAAAGAAAGGGGAGGTAAGTCTGATAAAACTGCAAGCCTAGAAGAACCTTCCCCTGCAGTAACAGCCCGCCTTGAGATCGGTTTAAATTTTCCTGCCCTGTCAGGAACCTGCTCCTCCTGCATAACAATTTTGCTACCATGATTTTGTTGTAGATTGTCTTGCACTTCGGTAACCTGCTGCGGCTCTTCCTCCTTGACTATGCACATCACCAGTTAGTTCACAAGAGACAAGGCATCCCGAATCCGACATTGTAGTAGTATATATTATTACCTGTTCCAAGCCTAGTAAATGAACTTCTTCATTTTGCAACTTGGTCCTTGCCAGAGATAAAACCTAAAGAGTGTGCCCTTTCAATGTGGCCTGGAGGCTGAGTCCATTAATACGGTCAGGCAATTTTTGACCCTTAAGTGGTGGGTACCTTGTCATGTATATTTATTGCTGAATGTTAGTTTTTTTTATAGTTGTTATTTCAAATCTGTTGTCAAACTCTTGGGAACCGGCCTTTTTTTTTCCCCAAGTGTCAAATTTCGACAATAGTCATGCAATAAAAAAGAAAAGAGAGAATAATATTCTTACCTTTTTTTATAAATCGTCACATTTGGACTCTGATTCTCATTTGGTACCATTTAAAAACTAGTTCTTTAATTATTTACACAACTTCTAAAGGCTTGCCATCGTTTAATCCTAAATCTTTCTTGGGATGCTAACCAATGATGCAAGATCAGAAAATTGAAAAAAATATTCATGTTTTGAGGTTTTATCTGCAAGTCTCTGAAAGCTCAAAACATCATCGTCTTGTTTTTATATGTGTGACCAGTGGTGTTTCTTATTTTCCGCATTTTCACACTATGATCACACCAAAGAACTTGGAAGTTTCTGATTTTTCTGTGCACCTTTTGACTAGATTTGCTGATTTTTTGACATGTGTCACTTGAACTTACCTCACAAAACTGGAAAAAAAACCCTGCTGGCCACTGGATTTGGTGGCCTTGTCTACCACAGCAAGGATATTGTGTTTAGATTCATTATAGAGTATAGTTACTTAAGGGATTTTCGCCCCTAAGTAATAGGTCTATTTTTATATGAGGATTTTTTAAAGATGATATTTTTGCTTGTGTTGAAACTTGAGATTAGTTCTAAAGTTATAGTATCTTGAAGGATTTTTGTTTCTTTTAAAGAATTTTTTGAAGATTATATTTTTGCATGGTGAAATATTTTAGTTTTCATAATTCTTCTTTTGCATTAAGACACTTTTTAATGTAAATGGCAAGGCCACAGTGTGACACACCTCTTGTTAGTTTTGTTGAGAGTGGACCCAGCAGCATGCGACAATTTTGATAACATTTTTTGAACCTCTGTTTCTTTAGCTGGATTCACATGGAGGTGGTTAAAGCAATAAACTAAGAAAATAAACACTAATGCTACCCCTTTCGCACAAAAGCCGTAAAAACTGACTGGCCAAATGACATGGCATGTGGGTTGAGAGGGGGATAGATGTGCTTGGAAATCTTTTTAACCCATGAATGAATATCTTCAATTTTTTTAGATTTGGGATCAAGTTAAGGTGGTAGGAGGTTAGTTTGACCCCCTTGATTTCAACGGGTTAAAAATACCCCCTCTAAATGTTCACAAGAGCTTCTAGTGTTGTTTTTGCCAACATACTCTCTTCCATGTGAACCCAGAATGGCGAGCAGAAACAAAAATAATCTCAACCTTTCTAATCTGCCCGAAATTATCAAGCCACATAATAATTCCCAAACTGCTGAAATGTTTTGAGAGTAAGGGTATTTCCAGAGTGCCCAATATTATGTCTGTGCATAAATGAAAATTTTCTTCAACCTTGATAAGGTGCCTGACCAATTATTGGGCACCATAACTTCACAAAATTTTTGAGCAGAGTGCCCAAAATTTACGGGCGGCAATGAGATTTTTTTCAACCTTTATAATCTTCTCAGGCAGCCTAAAAATTCGAAAACTGCCCAAAAGATTTTGAGCATCCTGGAATTTTTTTCTCCTGAATCTTTTGGAGCATCAGGGTTTTTTGAGGTTCCCAAGACTTTGAGCAGAAATGAAATTTTTTCAACCCATATTATCTGCCCAAAATTATCAGGCAGAAAAGAATTCTCAAACTGCCCAAAACAACTTTGAGCATCCTGGAGAAAATTTCTGATGAATCCTCTAGAGTGCCCAAATTTTTAGAAAAATTCCTAAGTTTCCTCAACCTACCCAAATTTTTTGCATAGTTTGGACAACCCCTCAATGTAAACAGTTCAAGGTACAGTTAACTTAACCCCATCATATTATTCCATCTATCTTCTTTTGTGTGAACAGCACAGGGGTTAGTTTACTCCTTATATTTTAACCCCCAAATCAAGAGAGGGTTAGTTAGAATAAAAATATCCCTACTAACCCTTGGTGTGCATCCAGCTTTCAAGTTATTTACAATGACCTTTTTGGAATTGTGGAGTCTATCCTTAGTATTTCTTAAAATCTTCAAATCACTAACAAGAAATTGCAACACTTCTGAACCCATTTTGAGCCTAATGTCTTTAATAATTAAAACATGATAAGTTAATGTTTCAATAATCCACCTCCACATTTTATAGTTTGTGTTTTTCTTTCCTTGACACCTTGCTGGGTGGCCGATTTTGGGACAATTGCCAGTAATTTTGCATCCATTTATATGGCCCATGCCAAACGTTGTCATAACAATTCAAATGCTTTATAGGTGTTTGTTGCTTGGAAAAGTTATCCCCACTTAGGGTAGACAGGATGGTGAGCGAACATTTAAGAGCTAAATCTTCTAGAGTTTAGTATTCATGCATTTTTTACAATAGGTCTTCCAAAAGTTTAGATGCCCCTTCAACCATAGCACTACTAGGCCTTTACAACACTTGATTATCAGCTCGCATGAGAAAGTTACAACCCCCCAAAGTGACGGGGGGTCTTGTTGTTTGAAAAAAGTTGAATAGAACACATTAAACTTTTATCTTCATACATTTTATTAACTATGAACAAACATTTGAAACCTCATACCAAGACATATGTCCTCCTATAAACATGAGATTAATAATTTAATTAAGTGTAGACTTCTTTTTATTATCATTTTGGATTTTTTTAACTTATAATAAACCTAAATATTTGCAATAGTAGCCGCACAATCACAGGGGCGTTTAAGGTTTTGAATTAAAGATCTTCTTAACAATAACCTAATACCTTAAGATTGATGATGCCACTTGGGGTAATCTGCAGTTCTCTCCCTAGATTTAAGAGAAGAACATTGTGCCATTGTTGTTGCAATTATCTCCAAAATCCAAACCACTCCTTACCTTTGTCTCTTTCCTTTTTTTTTTTCAAGTATGTTTCAAGTTTTCTTTCTATATCACTCTTTCTTTCTTTGTCTCTATTCCTTCTATAATGTTTGTGTTTCCTTTAAGAAGCCAACTCTCTTTCTTTGAGTATGTGTGTGTCTAGGTCCAAGGAGCATCACAACAATCTTTCTCTAAGTTTGTGTGTGTTCAAATCTAGGAACCTTAGGATGTTTCGTATCTGAGTCTTTTTCTATGTCCCTTTTAGATGCCATTGCTTGCGTTTTGTGTGCCTTTTCATGAAAATGACATTGACACCATCACCTACACTCTATGCACCTATCTAAGAAGATGACATTTGTCAAATGAAAGCATCATCAAATATACAACAAAAGTAGCTATGAGTAGTTGCAGTCGTATTTTTACATATAAAAGCAAGAAAGTATAGTCAAAACATTTTCAATCATTGTCAAACTATCATGGTGCACAATATTGAGTTTATGGTATGTTATATTCAAAGTTTGGAAAACTTTAATGTACTAAAAGTAAGTCAAAAAGGTGAAAACGTGATCAATTAAACACTCCATGATACTTATCTGCATAAATGGAAAGTAGCCATAAAATACACCTTCATATAATAAACTTTAAAATATTATTTATTCCAATGATCAATATGGGCATGTTCTTTGACTTTATGCCAATGATATAAAAAATCAACATGTTTAATGTCCATTTCAGTAAATTTTTCACAACTACAAATAGATTTTTCTCTATTTTCTGAGAACATGTTTCATGGAAAGTAGGCTTAAAGTAGGAAAAATATTGAATTTTTCTACTTTATTGGATATTGCTATTTTCAAATATACTTATGTGCTTTTAATTTTTACTTTAAAAGTAATAATATGTCAAGTTTTTTAAATGTAAAAGTATATTTTAACACATTTTGACCAATATGTTTCAAAAATATTTCTAACCTAATTTTATTATACAAAAGTTTCCCAAAATTTGAATACAACAAACTATAAACCCATTATTGAATAGCATGATGGTTTGATAATGATGGAAAACGTTTTGACTCTACTTTCTTACATTTATGTGGAAAAATATGACTTCATGAACGAAACTAATTTTTTGTGTCTAATTGACCGTGCTTTCACCCAAAAGTATTTTTGAAATTGATTGATGGAATTATGTTTTAAAATATTTTTACATTAAAAGATTAATATATTATTTTTTTACCTTGAAAGTTGAAAGTGCATAAGTAAATTTTAAATGGCCATTAACCAAAAAAGTAAAATATTTCAATATTTCATCTACTCGGAGCCTATTTTGTTTCTTTGGGCAACCCAAAAAATAAAAAAGATTATACTTTCAATTTATAGAAATCTACTTAAATCTATTTTAAACATGTGATTTTTCAATATCATTGACATAAATTCAAAAAATATGTTCATATTGATCATTACATTAAATAATATTTTTTAAGTTGATATGTAAAGGCATGATTTATAGCTACTTTACATTTTTCTTGACAAGGATCACCAAATGTATATTTGATCATGCTTTCACCCTCCCTCACTTACGTTTTGTGTGCCTCTGCTCTGTGCACCTTTCCAAGAAAACAATGTTAACACCACCATCACCAATGTTCTTTCACTAACTCTTTGTGTGTGTTTGTGCATCATCTCTTATCAACGCATGTTATGAATGTTTAGGACACCATCACCAAGACCTACAAATGTTCCCTTGTCAACGTTCCTTCACTAACAGTCCCCATCCCCAATGCTCTTTCGCCACAAGTTGACAATCCTTCAAGCAAGCTCCTTGCCCAAGTTGCCTCTATAGCAAATTGAGTGTTTGTGTGCACTATGTGCCCAGGATGCCATCGTTAGAACCTCTTCGCTAAGGCCATCACTATTGACACAAATAAGAAGCTATCATTGCTGATGTAGATTGGAGGCCATCGCATTAATGTAAACATTGCCATCTACCATTTATTTTTCTTTCATTTGCCATTTGTGTCTACCATGTTTCAATTTGCCACGCCATGTTTCAATCCGCCATGTTTGGGTCTACCACCCTATTTGAAGCTACCATGTTTATGTTTGCCATTACTTCATCTCATTTCTATGTTTGTGTTTTTTACAAAAAGCTAATGCTTCAATGGCAATGATGATGGCCAAATTACCCCCATGCCACATATTTTTCTTCCTTGAGAGTGAACAACTATTTCTTTATTGCCATCATTATTCATTTTTTCTCCCTTATTCCCTAACTTTATGTTACTCCCTATACTTCATTCCCTATCTTCACCTTACCCCCTTATCTTGACCTTATTCCTTGTCTTTACTTCATTCTTTCTTTACTTTACCCCCTTATATTTACCACATTCCATGTATCTCCCTTATTTTCTAACCTATGTGGGTTTTCCTTCTGTTAGATCTCTCCTCTTTGACTAGCCATCAAAACCCACAATAATCCCTCCTTCATTTACAAAACTTGAATGGAAAGTTGCAAATTTGTTGGGACATGCCTTGTAAGTTACATTTTTTCCGTTATTTGTTGTTTAGCATTTCTTTATCGTGCAAAGGTGATTCCTAAGCCAAACCCCATGTAGTCTAAAAGATGAACTCAATAACTTACTTTGAAGTTATTATGAAATCTTTCATCAACAGCCCTAATAGAAATAGTAAACCATGCCTCATTAAACTTAACTCTATCATTTTTATTTTCTTTTAAACTACTTGCTTAGCCTAGGTGAGTTGTGTACCTTCAGCCTTTCTAGACCTTTTCTCTTCCCTTTTTTTAATCTTTCTGCTCCTTTATTTTATCAGCAATTTTTTTGTCCACAACCTTCTATTTTAGAATAACAAGATATTGGTCAAATGTTACCACATGTGAATTGGAATAATCCACTAGTGGTTTGTTACCTTGTCTTCTCTTGGTTAATAATGTAAGTAGTGACAACAGGTGAACTAGTCTAACTTATTCACTTTTATTTGAATCAATTGGGTCTTTTGATTCCAGAGTAAAATTATCCAAGTTCACCACCAACTGATATTCTTCATGGTTGTTTACTAATGTGCTAGGACTATTTGGCATTTCGACATAATAATGTGGCATGGGTGAAGGGGGGCAATCAGGAGTAGTTGGAAGCTTTATTTAAAAAGTCCTTGTAATGTTCAACAACTTTATGGTAGATTTAGTTTCACTGTTGCTAGACTCATATGTTGCATCTAAGTGGTATGAAAGTTCATGTTCTTCCTTTTCTATTACAATGAATACATCATTTTTTTCCAACCGTGGTTACAAGATTTAGTGGTTAGATTCTAACAACCCTAAACCTTAATTTTATGTTTTTTTTTCAAGGATTGTTACAAGCCCTTGTCCACCCGTGCTACTAGTGTAACTTTGTCTAGTTCAAGATAGTTATTTTTCACCATGGCAAAGATTCTCACTTTTCGAAAAATTGTTTTGAATGGTTTGAAGCAAATGACATCCAATGACTATAATGCATGTGAAGTATGAGCAAGTAATGTGACCATGTCTAACCTAACTTTTGCTATTTGTTCCAATGTTCATATTGTAACATGAAAACCATGCCCATCCAGAATCCAAAGATGTCAATTCTCTTAAAAAACCCCCCCTTGGAATAGATCTATAAAAAAATGCCAACCATTGCTTGAAAAGGTAAGTTGTCATCCAAGTTTTTTTCTGCATTGCCATGCATGTTCCTAGTCTATAATCTCGAATGTAGTCTTTTTGCATCCTTGAACCTTTGAAGATGTAAAATGTAGGCAATGTTGTCCCTACAATGTTAACTAAATTCCTATTTCGTTTGAATTCCAAATGTGATTTGATGCATATTTGTGTTATATGTACAAGTTTTCCAAGTTGGAATAGAAGGTCTGGCATGTTTCCCTAATAAATGTTTTTGCCCAAAAAACCTTTAATCCTTCTACAAGTAAAATATCGATCTCTGGATGATGATTTTAAACTAGTATCACTAGTTTCCTCTTGGAACATTGTTCCGAAATGGGGTAATTTTGGTTTGTGTGACTTCAACAACTTTTAATTTCAACTATTGCAGGGTGATAAATAATCTAACAATTTACATTTTCAAAACCCAAATGATAATTACTAAATCTTCTTGTTCTATTAATGTCATGCCCGTATGCATGGCCTCATACATGACGATCGGTTACGGGCATGTCAATCATGATTTTTAGGATTAATGTACGCTCTTAGGGTCAATATACATTCTTAAGTTACTATACACTATTAGGTGTTTTAGGGTTATGGCTTGTTTAGGGTTTCAGCTTGTGGTGATTATATAAAAGGCCAAGCTCTTCCCTCCTCTTGTTAGTTTTTCTAGAATTCCTTTGTTAGGAAAGTTCCCTCCATAGCCAAACTAGATTTCTAGATGTTCACGGTGACTATTACATAGCCACCATTTACATACACTATGTTTTCTTTCCTTCTTTGCAATTTAATTTTTTTTAAACTACTTTTTGTCACTTAATGTTGAAAGCGACAGATTTTTCTTGGCTTTGAGTTCTTGGGTTTCTTTTGATGTTGGTGTTGTTGCTACTATTGTTGCTATCGGAGGGAGTTTGTGTTGTTACATTTTTGCCAGCCAACAAAGTTGGGATCGGAGGAGTTGGGAAGAATGAGACCAAATGGGGGAGTGACATATCCTAGAGAGCTCTCTCTCTCTCACACAAACACAAGCCTCCGCCTCGAAGACTCTTGGAGTTGGGTATAACATTAAATAAGGAAAAAAAAAAATCTAGAATGTCACGATCTATAGTGCCGCAAGCTATAGCGTTGCAAGCTGTAGCACGATGTTTGTTACGTTACCACTTGCCATTTTCGCAGAGCTCACGCATACTTCACAACGCCATGGTTGTCACATTGCGGCCTCCATCGTTATGATGTTCATGGGTGTTTTGCAGCATTGTGATGTCGTAGCATCGTTCGTATTATTGCCACCGTCCGACTTTCGTCCAATGTTCATCGAACTTCTATTTGACTTTCGTCCGACGTCCATTGAACTTCCGTCCACAAATTACCATCCACAAACTTCTATCCATAGACGTCCGTCCATCGTTGTTCATATTTGATACTATATTTTTCAAACCATATCAAATGCTCTATATTGCTACAAAATTTTGGGGCATGGGACAACATGATGTCCTCGGATGATGAGAGCACTACCACTTAGCCGAAGCCGAAATATCAGCTACAAAATAACACACAATCATTTGAGTTGATTTTTTTGAGTTCACGATCTTCATAACGATACCATCAAGCGTCTACAATGCCAATGTCATTTAATACAACTCCTACTAAGAATTCAGGTTCAAGTTACATCAACGGTACTTCAAAGTCCATTTGGAGGGGTTAAATAGTAGGGTACACTTGTTGCCGCACTAACTTTCACACCATCACTGTATATTCCGCTGCAAGTCATTACCTCTACACCCATATACACCATGTAGGTTAACAGTTCCTTTAAGATAATTGAGAAGTTTAGCAAAAGGCAAGGTACCATTTCTTTGAAGGAGTTCAAGGCAACTTTTTCAACTATGGTTTGTGAATCGGAGTTCAAGTATGGCACTAATTACATTGAAGCGTTCACATTTAAACAACTGGCCCGTTATGTGCACTATGAGGCATTAGATGTCTACGAACAACATTCTCTGAGGATTTTGGGCATCACCCAGATCCCCAATCTAGCTTATATCACAGCCATCAACACTGCCAACAAGTTGCACTGTAAGCTACCATTGCACATCATGGTACTATGCCCAATAATTCAAATTAGGTACCTATTTTAGTAAAATTTTCTCCTCAACAACTCATTGTCGCTACCACAAACAATCCTCCCACCATCGATGCATTAGCTTTTGCTAATCTAATGGGGGAATTCTTTTGAGTTCTTAAGTTCGAATTTCTAGTGAAAAGTTCTAAAAAATTTTTGCAGCTTGCCATTTTCTCTCGGTAGAAGGGTGAAACCCTCAAAATGTTCTACAAGAAACTTCTCAAGCTTAAAGAGGATATTTAGATCGTCACAAACTTGGAAATTACCCATCGGTATCTTCATTTGTTAGAAGGTACTCCGACATTCCATGCGCAAATTTTGCAACAGGTTTTTGTGGAATTTGGAGACTCATACATTTTGCTAGATGTGTACAACATTTCTGAAAACCTAGAACTGGCCCATGCACACTATGAAGCCTCCATCACATTCAAGGCGTTAGCCTCCACTAGCAACACCAACCAGATCATCACATTCTTCTTCAAGGGCTAAAGCAGTGCATTCGGCTACACCCATCCTACCTTCTTGCAATCACTATGGCAATCCTGCTCACAAAGCTAATTTCCTTTCAAGGATTTCTTTTGTGATTATTATGAGAAAGAGGGACATTGGGAAGTTGTTTATTTTGCCAGAACGGAAGCAACTCCGATTACCACGACAATATCTACGAGCATCTTCCACTGCCCTTCAACCAAAAGCCAAGGCACCTTAACCTTCCATTCACGCTCCAAGGGTAATTCTAGGCAAGTAATTTAGACTTATGGACTCGCATCGGGTTCAAGCCCTATTACTAGGGCTAGAAGAGCTCGAACAATCATGCCATAATCTTTTCGTCCTCTCAACACAGAAGAAAAACGCACCTTGTTGGTGAATGGGGAGGAGACTATTACACCATAAGCTGTTAGGGCATCAAATTCTCGTGTCCCAGGAGTACATGTACATTAGGAAAACACACAATTTTTCACTAGTTAGCTTATGGAGTGCCAACTTCAAATGTGTGAAGTGGCGCAAAAACTTATGAATACACCATTGTTTAGTTTTCAAAATTTAAAGCTAAGCACCAGGGACATAATTGCAGTACTAAAGGATACCCTGAACACCACATCAGGTCCTCTACCAATCCTTGATCCACATGTTATAGGGGTCGCATTTAACACCTTGGAGAGACACTTGATTGGCTCGCATGTTGCAAATGGCGTTCATGATCTGGTCACCAGTTCTAACATGGTTAAACTAATGGGCTCTCCTACTTTTGATTCTACATTCACATATCAAAAAGGAGCTAAGAACACCTCACTTTTGCATTTGTTACTCAGCAAAGGCATTGTGGATAACCATTTTCTCCACAAAATCTCTCACTCATTTTCGAAGGTGGTGCCTAGTAAAAGAACTTCCATTGCCACCAAAGTTGCCATTGTCAACAATACTAAGTTAGTAATCCAAGTGGGAGGACACACTCCCAGAGTGGTACTTCTTGATACAAGTGCCCAACCAGTGATTCTTGGAGTTCAATTCACCAAGAAGATGGGCATGCTCGACTCCAAACTACGAAAATCTATGTGGCAAATTCACACTGCTAGTGGGAGCATAGAGGAGGTACTTAGGGAGAACCCGGATTTGATTGCACTTAATTTCAATAAAGGTACAGATCAGGAGCTTTGCATATAGGTCAAATGTTTAGTCACTAATGTCATTAATTATGATGCCTTCATTAGGCAAGAGGCCATGTTTCCACCAGGTTTCATAATTGACAACTAGTTCAAACATGCGTACTATCGAATGGATTGGGAGACTGATGGCCACCACCTAGGATACATACCCCTTGATTTACATGGGAACCATAGTCCTATGGCTCACCATTGTATGCTCAAGGAAGTACACACTATTTTCTACATCCAACAAGCTAGCCATGAATGGATAGAGGGAGATGAAGAGGAGACAGCTGACGCCCAAGCTTCTGAAAGTTTGAGGGCGGTTCCTACCAACATTCAACATGGACCAAAGGTTTTATAGAGGTTCAAAGCAGCCCATGAGCCTTTGGTCAAAACTCTATCTAGTTTTGAAAACATGGAGAGCCATGGCAAACTGATTAAACCAGTACTTCGTCAACTAATCACCTGGACACCGCCTAAGGAAGGGATTACATTACTAAAACTCTTTGGTCGTATTGGTATAGGTCTTGAAGCCCTACTATAGCCAAGGATGGTGGTTTGGAAGTATTTCCACGTAGACATTAATCCTATTATAAAGCAAGTGGCGGCATTGAGAATGATGGAGCTCATAGCTAAATTTCCACAACAATTTGTAACCATTGCATGGAAGGCTAGTTTCATTTTCTTGCCCTCTAACATACAACTAATTTAGAAGAAACATATGGAATTACTTGGCCCCATGGACCTCATCATTTTAAGTTGGGAGTGTCAAAGATTTTCAGCAGTTGGATTTAGAGAAGGCTTGAATGACATAAAATATGGTCTCTTCATGGACATGGTACGATTGATCACTTGGGCTCAATCCATTTCTCCTATGCTTGGTTATGTAATTGAGAACACCCCTTCGAAGCTTGACCAAAGGGAAAAAGTCCAAGAGCATTACACACTAGTCAAGCATTACCTTAGAGAGTCGCTCCTACTAATGCGGCAGAATGCGGTTCCTATGCGCACTGACTACGCAACTTGTCGCAACCCTAACTTTGGGCTCGCGACCAATGCAAAGGGGTTGCAAGGTTGCGGGCCAAGAGGAAGGAAGCCCGAGAGTCAAGGCAAAGGCATTGCAAGGGTGCGGGCCAAGAGGATCTCGGGGAGTCATATCACATACTTTCGGGAGTGTTAGAAAGTGTGAAGGAGTATGAAGGAGTGAACCCTCACACTCCCAAGGTAACTCCCATTTTGGGAGATGGAGTCCCAGTGGACTCCCAAAACTTCAGAGAGCAATTGCAGGGGTCAAACCTCAATGTCTTGTGGCGTTCTTTATATCATTGGAAATCTCTTGGAGCTTAGATGTCTAAAATGGGCTCACATTACTCATTCAGATATCTGAAACACAAGTTATGGCCAAAAGAAGGGCCGGGAGTCAAATTGCCAATTTGACTCCCGACCACAAAAAGTCGGGAATCGACTCGATTTACTTAGCTTCAGGGAGCGTGCCACATATCTTTGGAAAGCTCTCGACGAGAGCTACAACTTTTCTTCAGACCGCACCTCAATCGGAGGTCTACTCGCAAAGTTATGGGGCTCCAAAGTCGCAGGAGTCCCAGCTGGCGGGATTTCGTGACTCCCACTCGGGAGTCTCGAGAAAAATAGCCATTTGGATGTAGCCTCCGTGGAGAGTTGCAAAGTATACTATAAGGGGGAAGGTGGTGGCTTCCCTCAAGTCCGGGCCGTGGTGAGTCTTGTGTGTCCGTGTTGCCCGTGGCTCATCCTAGCACCAAGGGTGCTCCAACTATGCACTAACCACTTTGTGTGGATTGTGTGCAGGCCCGTGTGAGTGAGTGAAGCTTGTCAACTCTTCCTAGTCCCATCCCGGAGCTCCAACATCTGACCAAAGCCTGACCAAAGGGAGAAAGTCCAGGAGCATTACACACTAGTCAAGCATTACCTTAAAGAGCCGCTCCTATTCAATGCGACAAAATGCGATTCCTATGCGCACTAACTATGCAACTAGTGGACCAACCTTGCACCACTCTTAGTTTTGTAGTTGGTTCTGAGATACACCATTAGAAACCCCAACTTGTAGGTTTCTCACATATTAGATGATGAGAGCTCTTGCTAACCATGTTGCAACCCCACTTTGAGGGAAGTGAGAGGTTGCCACTCACACTCCCAAAAATGGGACTTGGGAGTCCTCAAGGACTCCCGAAACCTCAAAGTTTGATTGCAAGAGTCAAAACACCTTGCATTGGAATGTTCTTTATACCATTGGAAAGGTCTTGAAGTGTAAATGTCCAAAATGGCCTCGCATGAGCCATTTGGACATTTGTAGCACAAGTTATGGTTGAAAGAAAGGCCGGGAGTCAAACTGGCAGTTTGATTTCCGACCACTAAAAGTCGGGAACCGACCCGATCCTGATGCGTGCAGGTGAAGTGCGACACACCGTTAGAAATTTCTTGGGAAAGCTACAACTTTGTTTCAGAAACCTCGTCCCGATTCGAGGTCGAGGCGAAAAGTTATGAACGCCCATAGTTTCGGGAGTCCAAACCGGGACAGTTTTGGGACTCCACTTTGGGAGTCCCGAGAAAAAATGCCATTCGGATGCAAGTGCAACGGTGAGACACAAAGAATACTATATGGGGGAAGGTGGTGGCTTCCCCCGAGTCTAGGCCGTGGTGAGTCAAATGAATCCAAGGTTGCCCGTGGCTTGTCCCAACACCAAAAGTGTGCAGAATGAATTCTAACAAACTTGTTGGTTGGTTTTGGATGTAGGACTGAATAACTAAGTAGCTTGTCCCTCTTCCTAGTCTAATCCTGGAGCTTTCAGCATGCCCCTCTTACCCCTTTTAATGTTGGAAGTTGGGAGCATGCCCCAAGTCCTTCCTAATTCCGCAACTTGAGCAAGTTAGTCCCAATTTGGGACTAACCAAGGACTTGGGAGCGCGTCAAACCAGTTACAAGGCAAGAGTAACCTCCTTGGTTTCTTGCAAACATAATAAGAAAACCACTAAGTGTTTAGCCCACCTTTGTTTCCTTCCTAGGAGCACACACCTTTCGGTGAGATGGACCAAGCCTGGTGCATTGTCATGCTTCAGCCATTTGGGATGAACCAAGCCTAGAAGAAAGAGAAAGGGCTATAAGGTTCCAAAATGGCACTACGAGTCACACCAAACTAACTAGATTGGAGCATAACGCTCTACTAGGGAAAGGCATGGACCTGAACTCCTTTACATGGTTGTTAGTAACATGTGTATTCTTTCAAATGTACACAACACCAACACTAATTCAATTAGCTTGTAACTCTAGCAATGCAATTACATGGCACCCCGACTAAGTACATTTGCCTCCACACTTCAACACTCCACATTTCACTTTTAGTGTTAGGGGGGAAGAGGTACCATGTAATTTGATTCAAGTTGTTTCTGATACACTTGGAGGTACATTAGCTTCTGGAGAAACAATCACACCTTCTACAAATCTACGTAGTTGGATAGTGGAGAACCTAATACACCATGTTCTTCAAACACACTTTCTAACTCCATTCCATGTGTTTTCAACTACCCTTTCATTATGGGGAACCAACTCACCAAGAAGGAAAGACACAAAATCACAAATTTATTAATTAAGTATGAGAATGTGTTTGCATTCTTAATGAAAGACTTAGGTAGGTGTAAGACCATGTAATTTGTTATAGACCTTACAAATGAGACACCCATCTATCGAAGGAGGCATAAGTTGAGTAAGCATGAATGGGAACTGGTAGATGAAAGATGCAAAGAGCTCCATGAGGTTAGTTTCATTTAACCATCAAGTTCTAATTTCACAGCCACTATAGTAATGTTAGCTAAGAAGGATTTAACTAGATTATGGACTGAGAAAAGGATGTGCGGGGATTATAAGCCTTCGAACCTAGTTACACCTCAAGATAGGTACCCCATGCCCATCCCTAAAGAACTATTTGATAGCATTGGAAACTTAAACATCTTCATAATTGTGGATCTGAGGTAAGGCTTTAATTAAATTGTGCTCGTTACGAAGGATCGCAAGAAAATGGCATTCTATGGAAGTAACAAGTTATGGGAATGGCTTATGATGCCTTTTGGATTGAAGAATGCACCTATCTTTTTTCAACGAGTCATGGACCAGGTTCTCGAAGGGGCAGATTTCTTGAAATGCTACATAGATGACGTCCTAGTGCATAGCAAGGGACTCTTGCAGCATTTGGCCCATTTTGAGGAGTTACTCTGACGCACTCCCAACTCCTTAAAGGACTCAAATGTGAGCCCAAGTAGAAAACAGCGGAAGAAGGAGGAGTCGGAGCACGTTCCCTAGCTCATAACACTTTGAAGGGTAGAGGGGCGTGTTGGAGCTCCAGGATGGGACTAGGAAGAGTTGACAAGCTTCACTCATTCACACGGGCCTGCACACAACCCACACAAAGTGGTTAGTGCATAGTTGGAGCACCCTTGGTGCTAGGACGA
>Ga0116227_10006923_pt1 | contig 22570 bp, 23 predicted proteins | sample S1TSphgellanicum_FD_89693 | JGI IMG/M metagenome (GOLD analysis project Ga0116227, IMG submission 89693) | Host-associated microbial communities from peat moss isolated from Minnesota, USA - S1T2_Fb - Sphagnum magellanicum MG | ecosystem: Host-associated > Plants > Peat moss > Unclassified...
GCGATCGCACTCTCGCTCCGCAGCTTCGCAAGGCGCGCCAGCGTCGCGGCCACGCTGTCCTGCAGCTCGAACAGCCCGCGCACGCTCTCGCGCGCAAAGCCGCGTGCGATCGTCTGCTCCACCATGGTCACGAAAGGCTGCGCCCAGCCGAGAATATCCACCAGAATAATCGGCTTGGCGTGCTGGCCGAGCTGCTTCCAGGTGAGGATTTCGATCGTCTCATCGAACGTGCCGAGGCCGCCGGGCATGACGACGAACGCATCCGCCAACGCGAACAGGCGGCGCTTGCGGGTATGCATCGAGTCCGTGACGATCAGTTCCGAAAGCCCCGGAAACTCCACCTCGCGCTGGCGCAGAAAATCCGGAATGATGCCGGTGACATGCGCGCCGCCCGACAGCGCCGCCCCCGCGGTAATGCCCATCAGGCCGACATTTCCGCCGCCGAAAACAAGATTCATGCCCGCTGCCGCGATGCCCTGGCCAAGCTCGGTGGCGGCCTGCGCGTAGGTCGGATCAACGCCGGGAGAAGAGCCGCAGAAGACGGTAACGGAGAAACTAGCCATGGTGTCGGTTTGCCTCGCTTCCTGTATAAGCCCGTTCGTGGCAGGCTATTTGCCACTTAGCAAGGCACAGAAAGCATATCGACAGGGGCGCCATAATGGCTGAAACGACGCGTAAATATGGCGGTCTGGCCGCACTTGGGCTGATCGCGCTGCTCGCCGTGGGCGGGCTGATCTATCTGGGCCTGAAACCGGATTTGCAGCCGACTCCACCCGCCCCGCCCCCACCCGCCGCCGCAACCGTCACACCGCCGGTGTTCGACGTGGTCCGCGTGGACGACCAGGGCAACACCGTGCTGGCCGGGCGCGCCGTGCCGGGTGCCACCGTGACGATCAAGAGCGGCACGAATGTGATCGGCACCACCACCGCCGATGCGCAGGGCGCCTTCGTGCTCGTGCCCGCCAACCCGCTGCCGCCCGGCGCACAGGAGATCACCCTATCCGAAACCCTGCCGGACGGCACGGTGGTCCCCGGTTCCGGCACCGCCTCCATCAACGTGCCCGCCGGCAGCGGCCATGCGCTGGCCGTGCTCTCCGGCCCCGGCGGCAGCACCGTGCTCACCGGCCAGGGGCCGATGCCCGGCACGCTCGGCATGGGCACCGTGGATTACGACGCCGACGGCCATGCGATCTTCTCCGGCACCGCGCCCGCGGGCGCGCAGGTGAATGTGAGCCTCGGCGGCAACATCATCGGCCGCGTGGTGGCCGATAATACCGGGCGCTGGAAATTCACTGCCAAAGTGCCCGGCGAGAGCGGCATGCTCACACTCTCCGCCACGGATGCCAACGGCACGACCGTTCCCCCCGTAACCGCGCCCTTCGCGCTCGAGACTTTGCCCAACGCGCTCGCCGCCGGCCATGTCATCATCACGCCTGGCGATAATTTGTGGCTCATCGCCCGCCATGTATATGGGCATGGAACGCTGTACACGTTGATCTACAGCGCCAATGCAAGCGAGATCCGCGACCCGAATCTGATTTTCCCCGGCCAGGCATTCGCCTTGCCCAAACCTAAGAGTTGATTGATGGATATTGTCGAAAGCGTGAAGTCTGTTTTGGCGCCCCCGCATAAAGCGGGGTATCCATTCATCATCGGCGGCATCGCCGTTGCGGTGCTGGGGCTGCTGGTCTGGCACCCGCTCGCCTGGCTCGGCCTGCTGTTCACAATCTTCTGCCTGTATTTTTTCCGCGACCCGGAGCGCGTGCTCCCGCCCCAGGCCAATGTGTTCGTCGCCCCGGCTGACGGGCTCGTCGTCAGCGTGGAACATGCCGTGCCGCCCGCAGAGCTCGGCCTCGGCCCGGTCCCGCGCCCGCGCGTGGCGATATTCCTCTCAGTGCTGGACGTGCATGTGAACCGCGCGCCGATCACCGGGCTCATCAGCAAAATCGCCTATCACCCGGGCAAGTTCCTGAACGCGGCGGATGACAAAGCGAGCGATGATAACGAGCGCAACGCCCTGCTGCTGCGCCTGCCGACCGGGCAGGACGTGGTGGTGGTGCAGATCGCCGGGCTGATCGCAAGGCGGATTCTCTGCGAAGTGCGCGAAGGGCAGACCGTGCTGGCCGGGCAACGCTTCGGCATCATCCGCTTTGGCAGCCGCACAGACCTTTATCTGCCCGAAGGCACCGTGCCGCTGGTGGCCGTGGGGCAGCGCATGATCGGCGGTGAGACCGTCATCGCAGCCCTGAACCCGGTGATCTCTCCGGTATGAGCGGTGTCCGCCGCCGCCGGTTGCCGCGCCGCACGCGCTTCTCCGGCCAAAGCTTCAACCGGATGCTGCCAAACCTGATGACGCTGCTGGGGCTGTGCATCGGCCTCTCAGCCATCCGGCTCGCGATGAACGGGAAATATGGCGATGCCGTCATTGCGCTCGCCGTCTCCGCCGTCATCGATGGGTTGGACGGGCGGCTGGCCCGGCTGCTCAAAGCCACCTCCCGCTTCGGTGCGGAATTCGACAGCCTGGCGGATTTTCTGTGCTTCGGCGTCGCTCCGGCCCTGGTAATTTATATGTGGTCGCTGGAGCCCTGGGGGGCGATCGGCTTCCTGCCGCCGCTGATGTACGCCTCCGCCATGGCGCTGCGCCTCGCGCGCTTCAACGCCGCGCTGGACAGCGCGCCCAAAGCCGCCTTCGCCTATAATTTCTTCACCGGCGTACCCGCGCCCGCCGGCGCCGGGCTGGCGCTCTTCCCGCTCTTCCTTGGGCTCGAAGCCGACCAGACCCATATCTACTTCCTGCGCGACGCCGTCGGTTTCCCCCTCTTCACCGGAGCCGTGCTGATCGGCGTGTCACTCCTGCTCGTCTCCACCCTACCCGTGTGGAGCTTCAAGAACTTCAAAATCCCAACCGCCGGAATCCTGCCGCTGCTGCTGGGCGTCGTCGTCTTCGCCGCCCTCATCTTTGCCGACCCGTTCGCCGCCGGAGCCCTGCTCTGTATCGCCTATATCACCATGCTGCCCTTCAGCCTGCGCAGCTACCGCCGCCTGGCCGCCGCCGCCGAATCCCGCCGCGCGGCGGCTGAGGTTGAGGAATAAGGCAAAGCAAGGCCAGGGGGCAGAGCCCCACTGGGCTTGCTGACCTAATCCTCCACGTCCGCATCCGGGCGGTCGATGCCGATGGCGAGTTCGGTGTGCCATTTGCCGTCGGCGGTTTGGTATTCGATGAGGCGGGTATCGCCCGGGATATGTTGTTCGGCGGCGACGCGGCGGGCGGCTTTCAGGGCGGCATCGTGGGTTTTGTAGGGCTCGGAGAAAGCGCCGTCGAGCTGATAGGCCCAGCCGCCATCGTGCTGGACGATCTTGTAATGGATTTTGTTCATTTGCGTCCGTCCTTTGCCATTTGCGGGATATGGGCATTGGCGGCGGAAAACAAAATGGGGCGCGTGCGTTCAGGCGCGGATGCCCGGCCTTCGCCGTGCAGAATGGCGAGGCCGGGCATGATTTTTCGGCAGATCAGCCGAGGTTGGAGAGACCGGCGCTGAGCGCTTCGACGCCGGGGAGGATTTTGCCTTCCATCCATTCCAGGAAGGCGCCGCCTGCGCTGGAGAGATAGGTCAGGCGGTCATGCACTCCGGCGAGTTTTAGCGCGGAGACCGTATCCCCACCGCCGCCGACCGAGACGATCTTGCCGTCTTCCGTCGCCTTGGCGATGGCCTCGGCGAGTTCGTTGGTGGAGGCATCGAACGGCTTGGTCTCGAAGGCGCCGAGCGGACCGTTCCAGATGATCGTCTTGATCTCCGGCAGGCGCTTGATGAACGCCGCGACCGTGGCGGGACCGACATCGAGCGCCATCATGTTTGCCGGAATCGCGTCGATGCCGACGACCTGGGTGGGACCGTTGGCGGCGAATTTCTCGGCGACCACCACGTCGATCGGCAGGACGATTTCGCAGCCCTTGTGTTTGGCCGTGTCGAGGATTTCAAGCGCGGTCTTGTGCAGGTCTTTCTCCTGCAACGAGATGCCAACGTTATGGCCCTGCGCGGCGAGGAAGGTATTCGCCATGGCGCCGCCGATGACCAGGATATCCACCTTGCCGACGAGATTGCTCAGCAGGTCGAGCTTGGTCGAGACTTTCGAGCCTGCCACGATGGCGGCGACCGGACGGGTCGGCTTGCCCAGCGCCTTTTCCAAAGCGGCGAGTTCAGCCTGCATCAGCCGTCCGGCAAAGGCAGGCAGGCGTTTGGCGATGCCCTCGGTGCTGGCATGGGCGCGGTGCGCGGCGGAGAAGGCATCGTTGACGTAGATATCGCCGAGCTTGGCCAGCTCGGCGGAGAAGGCCGGGTCGTTTTCCTCTTCCCCGGCGTGGAAGCGGGTGTTTTCCAGCACCAGCACGTCGCCTGCGGTCATCGCTTCGATCGCGCGGGCGGCTTCGGGGCCAATGCAGTCTTCCGCGAAGCCGACCTTATGGCCGAGCACCTCGCCCAAAGCCTGGGCGATGGGGCGCAGCGACATGGCGTCCACACGCTTGCCCTTCGGCCGGTCAAAATGGCTCAGGATGATGACGCGGGCACCCTTATCCGAGAGTTCCTTCACCGTGGGGGCGAGGCGCTCCAGGCGCGTGGTGTCCGAGACCTTGCCGTCCTGAACGGGAACGTTGAGGTCGGCGCGGAGCAGTACACGCTGCCCCGCGACCGAAGCGTCGTCGAGGTTACGGCTCACAGCGCCCCGAAATAGGCTGCGGTGTCGGACATGCGGTTCGAGAAGCCCCATTCATTGTCGTACCAGCCCATCACGCGGACCAGCCCCTTATCCACCACCGCGGTTTGCGGGGCATCGAAGGTGCAGGAGGCGGCCTGATGGATGAAATCCGTGCTGACGAGCGCCTCGGTCGAGTAGTCCAGAATGCCTTTAAGCTCGCCTTCGCTGGCGGTCTTCATCGCGGCGTTCACCTCTTCCTTGGTCGCCTGCTGCTTCAGCACGACGTCGAAGGAAACGAGCGAGACATCCGGGGTGGGCACGCGGATGGAGGTGCCGTCCAGCTTGCCCGCCAGCTCCGGCAGCACGAGGCCGACGGCCTTCGCCGCACCGGTGGAGGTCGGGATCATCGAGAGGGCGGCGGCGCGGGCGCGGTGACGGTCCTTGTGCAGCGTGTCCACGGTCTTCTGGTCGCCGGTGTAGGAATGGATGGTGACCATGTAGCCGCGCTCGATCCCGAAGGCGGTGTGCAGAACCTTGGCCAGCGGCACCAGGCAGTTGGTGGTGCAGGAAGCATTCGAGATGACTTCCATCTCCTTGGTCAGCGTCCTGTGGTTGACGCCGTAGACGATGGTGGCGTCCACGCCGTCCGCCGGGGCGGAGACGATGACTTTGCGCGCACCCGCGGTGAGCAGGGCGGCGGCGGTTTCACGTTTGGTGAACAGGCCGGTGCATTCCATCGCGACATCGATGCCGGAAAGCGGCACTTTGGACGGGTCGCGTTCGGCGGAAACCTTGATGGGCGCGTAGGTGCGGCCGGCATGGGTGATGATGAGGCTGTCGCCCTTCACCTCGACCGTACCGGGGAAACGGCCATGCACGGAATCATAGCGTAGCAGATGGGCGTTATCCTCAACCGAGCCCAGATCGTTGATCAGCACGGGTTCGACATCCGTCCGGCCGCTCTCGATCATCGCCCGCAGCACCAGACGGCCGATACGCCCGAATCCGTTAATCGCGATTTTAACAGCCACGCTTAGTTTCCCTTCTTCTTGACGGCGGCAACGATTGCCGCCTCGGTGATTCCGAAATGCTCATATAGGACTTCCGCCGGCGCGCTTGCACCAAAACCGGTCATTCCGATGAAAATACCGCGCGGGCCGATCCAGCGATCCCAGCCATAGCCGCTGGCGGCTTCCACGCCGATGCGCGGGGCGGAGCCCAGCACGGATTCCTGGTAGCTTTCATCCTGCCGGGCGAAGAGTTCGAAGCTCGGCACGGAGACGACCGCCACCTGAATACCTTCCTTGGCCAAGCTGTTGCGGGCCGCAATCGCGAGCGAGACTTCCGTGCCGGTGGCGATGATGGTGGCGGCGCGGGGGCCCTCCGCCTCGGCCAGCACGTAGCCGCCGCGGGCGGATTTGTTGCCGTTGGCATCCGTGCGCAAAGCGGGCACGGCCTGGCGGGAGAGGACGAGCAGCGAGGGGCCGGTGGTGTTGCGCAGCGAGAGTTCCCAGCATTCGGCGGTCTCGATCGCATCGGCGGGGCGCAGCACCAGCACATTGGGCATGGCGCGCAGGCTGGCGAGATGCTCGATGGGCTGATGCGTCGGCCCGTCTTCGCCCAGGCCGATGGAGTCGTGGGTGAGAACATGGATCACCCGCACGCGCATGAGGGCGGCGAGGCGGATCGAGGGCCGCATATAGTCCGAGAACACGAAGAACGTACCGCCATAGGGGATAAGCCCGCCATGGAGCGCGATGCCGTTCATGGCGGCGGCCATGCCGTGCTCGCGCACGCCGTAATAGATATAGCGGGCGGCGAAATTATCCGCCGATGCGCCCGGCATGTTCTTCACCAGCGTAAGGTTGGAGCCGGTGAGATCCGCCGAGCCGCCGACGAGTTCCGGGAGGGCGGGCACCAGCACTTCCAGCGCCTTCTGGCTTCCCTGGCGGGTAGCGATTTTCGGTTTTTGCTCAGCCAGCGTCGCCTTGTAGGCCGACATGGCTTCGGCCCAGCCCTCCGGCAGCTTGCCGGACATGACACGCTCGAACTCGGCGCGCTGCGGATGTTTGGCGAGGCGCTTCAGCCAGGTGCGGCGCGCGGTGGCGCCTTTGGCCCCGGCGGCGCGCCACGGGGCGTAGACATCCTCCGGCACCGTAAACGGCAGATGGTCCCAGCCCAGCGCCTGTTTGGCGCCCTGGGCTTCCGCTCCGCCCAAAGCCGAGCCATGGACGCCGGCGGTGCCGGCCTTGGTCGGCGCGCCCAGGCCGATAATGGTTTTGCAGGCGATCATCACCGGCTTGGACGATTTCAGCGCGAAGGCCATGGCGGCCTGGAGCTGCTCGAAATCATGCCCGTCGATCCGCTTGGTCGCCCAGCCATAGCCTGCGAAGCGCTTCAGCGGGTCTTCCGAGGTGGCGAGATCCGTGCCGCCATCGATCGAGATGCTGTTATCGTCGAACAGGACAACGAGCTTGTTGAGCTTGAGATGTCCCGCCAGCGCGCCGGCTTCGTGGCTGACACCTTCCATCAGGCAGCCATCGCCCGCGATCACCCAGGTGCGGTGATCGACGAGGCTCTTGCCGAATTTGGCGGCGAGCAGGCGTTCAGCCAGCGCCATGCCGACGGCGGTGGCAAGCCCCTGGCCCAGCGGGCCGGTGGTCATCTCAATGGCCGGGTGCTCATGGTATTCCGGGTGGCCGGCGGCGACGGAATGGAGCTGGCGGAAGTTTTTCAGGTCGCTGATCGCCATGCCCTCATGCCCGGTCAGGTGCAGCAGGGCGTAGAGCAGCATCGAGCCATGGCCGGCGGAGAGGACGAAACGGTCGCGGTCCCACCAGCTCGGGTCGGCGGCGTCGTATTTCAGGAATTTCTTCCACAGCGTGGTGGCGGCGTCCGCCATGCCCATTGGCATGCCGGGATGGCCGGATTTGGCGGCTTCCACCCCGTCGATCGCCAAAGCGCGGATGGCGTTGGCCATGATCCGGTCTTCGGTCAACGGGCGCGCCAGTATCTCCGCCTGCCGGGCCAGCGCCGCCTCATTGCCCGAAATATCCGCCAAACTCGCCATGTGTTGCTATTCCGCTTTGTTCGCGGCGTGCATAATGCCAGCAGACCCTTAGCGCAAACCGGAGTGGAGTAATCGACATGTCAGCACTGACCAACCAGCGGATCGACGGCAAGCGCCTCTGGGACACGCTGATGGAATTCGCGCAGATCGGCGGCACGGAGAAAGGCGGCGTGAAGCGGATTACGCTCACCGATGAGGACCGGCGCGGCCGCGACCTGTTCCGCCAATGCTGCGAGGCGGCGGGATGTACGGTGCGCGTGGATTCGATGGGGAACATGTTCGCGAGAAGGCCCGGGCGCGACGAATCGCGCCTGCCGGTGATGATGGGCTCGCACCTGGATTCGCAGCCGACCGGAGGCAAGTTCGACGGCGCGCTCGGCGTGCTGGCCGGGCTGGAAGTGCTGCGCACGCTGCAGGACCTCAGCATCACCACCGAGGCGCCGGTGATTCTGGTGAACTGGACGGATGAGGAAGGCTGCCGGTTCGGGCGCGCCATGATGGGCAGCGCCGTATGGTCCGGCATTCACCCGGAAGCGGCGGTGAAGGCGCTGCGCGATGAGGATGGGGTGACCGTGGCCGAGGGGCTGGCGGCGATCGGCTATGTCGGCGACCAGCCCGCCGCCGCCTTTCCGGCGGATGCGATGTTCGAGCTGCATATCGAGCAAGGCCCGATCCTGGAAGCCGAAGGCATCGAAATCGGCATCGTGACCGGGGCGCAGGCGCAAATCTGGTGGGAGGCGGAGGTGCTGGGGCAGGATTCCCATGCCGGGACGACCCCCGCCGTCGCGCGCAAGGATGCGCTGCTCACCGCCGCGCGGATCATCGAGCTGGTGGATGCGACGATGCGAGAGGAGGGCTCGGACGGGATTGCGGATCTGGGGCGCGGCACGGTGGGGCGGCTTGCCGTGTTCCCGAACTCGCCGAACGTGATTCCCGGACGGGTGAAGTTCAATATCGAGTTCCGCAACCCTTCGGATGCGCGGATTGCCGAGATTGCCGCGAGCTTTCCGGCCAAGGCGGAGGCGATTGCCGCGGCAAACGGGACCAGTTTGAGCCTGACGGAAGTGTTCCGCGTGGCCGCACAGCCTTTCGATGCGGAATGCGTGGCGCTGGTGGAGCAGGCGGCGAAGAAGCTGGGCTATTCGGCGCGAAAGATGGTCTCTGGCGCCGGGCATGATGCCGTGCATGTGGCAACGCGCGTGCCGACCGCGATGATTTTCACGCCCTGCAAGGACGGGCTCTCGCATAACGAGGCAGAATCCATAGAGCCCGGCGAGGCGGAGGCCGGGACGCAGGTGCTGTTCGAGGCGGTGCTGGCGCGGGCGAACCGGGTGGTCTGAACGCGGGAACTACTCGGCGGCAACAAGCTGATGCCGCAAAGCGGCATCCGCCTGGTTCTTGTACAGCGCGCCATCCTTCATAATCACATGCAGGTTTTTCTCATGCACGAGAATGTCGAGGTCTTTCAGCGGGTCGCCATCCACCAATAGCAGATCGGCGATGTAGCCTTCCTTCACCTCGCCCAGCTCATGCCCCAGACCCATGACCTGACCGCCGATTTTCGTGCCGCATTGCAGCGCCTCGGTGGGCGAAAAGCCGAGCAGGTCCACGAAATGCTTCAGGTCACGGGCGTTATCGCCCTGCGGGGATTGCGCAAACCCGTAATCGCCACCGATGAGAATGCGCACGCCGCGGCGGCGCAGCTCCTTGTAGACTTCGGCGGTGGTCTCGATGACACGCTGCATGATGCGGCCTGTTTCCGAATCCTGATGAAACCCATAGGCCGCGCCCTCATATAGCGTGCCGTAGATGATGCCGATGGCGGGGCCGACGAAGATGCGGTCCTTCACGGATTCCAGCATGTCGATCGCCTCCGCATCGGCGGATTCGCAATGGTAGATCACATCCACGCCGCAGCGCACGGCGCGCTTCACAGATTCCGCTGAGCGGGCATGGCAGTTGACCTTTTTGTTGAAATCGCGCGCCACCTCCACGGCCATGCGCACCTCGCTCTCGCGCATCACGGTCAGGCCGCCATGGGCGGCGGGGGAGAGATCATCCCCCGAAATATTGACCTTGATGTTGTCCACCCCTTCCCGGCAGCAAAGCCGCACCGCACGGGCGATTTCCTCCGGCCCGTCGGCGATCATGCCGAAGCTCTCATAATACATATGGTTTTTGCGCTCATCGCCGAGGCCCCCGGTGACGGTGATTTCCGGGCTGGCGGCGCGAATGCGCGGGCCGGGCAAGCGGCCTGCATTCACCTCGTTACGAATGACCACATCCAGGCGGAGCTTGGAGGTCGCGGCGCTGTAGGCGCTGGTAAAGCCATGGTCCAGCAGGGTTTTGGCGTTGCGCATGGTGAGCAGCACATGCTCTTCCGGCGGGATATTGCCGAGATCGGAATCATTCACCGCCCCGCCGAAAGAGAGATGGGCATGCCCTTCCACGAGGCCAGGCATGAGGGTGCGGCCACGCGCCTCGATGAGCGTGGCGCCATCGGCGCTGAGCGCGCCCGGGCTGCGTGCGACGGTTTTGATGCGCCCGGCCTCGACCAGCACATCCGCCGGAAAGGCCGGAGCGCCGGAACCGTCCCAGATCTGAGCATTACGGAAAAGCGTACGGGACATTTAAGCCTCCTGGTTTTCACCCGGAGCGTAGAGCAAAGTTTTTGTCTTTGCCAAGGATTTTGGCAAGGTTTTGGACTTTGGACAACGTTGGCCCTGCTTGTGCGGGCGTTGCCGGCGGGGGAACGCCCCGCCGGCGCTCGGCCTTAACCCGCGTTAAGAGGCTTTACGCAGATTTGCGTTGTTTTGATGTTCCAGGATTTTGATGAATTCCCGGTTGAAGGCCGGAAGATCGTCCGGCTTGCGCGAGGTCACCAGATTTCCATCGACCACCACTTCCTGGTCCACCCATTTCGCCCCGGCATTGGTCAGATCGGTATGCAAGGACGGCCATGAGGTGAGCGTGCGGCCGCGCACGGCATCGGCCTCAATCAGGGTCCAGGGACCGTGGCAAATGGCGGCGATGGGTTTTTTCTCGCTCACAAAACCTTTGATGAAATCGATCGCTTCCTTATGGGTCCGCAGCGTGTCCGGATTGGCGACACCGCCGGGAAGCACCAGCGCATCGAACTGCCCATGCTTCACCTTCGAGAGTTCAAGATCGACCTTGGTTTTATCACCTTTGTCATGGTGTTTCATGCCCTGGATCTCGCCTGCTTTCAGCGAGACGATTTTTACATCCGCACCTGCATTGCGCAGGGCTTTCACGGGCTCGGTGAGTTCTGCCTGCTCGAAACCGTCGGTCGCGAGGACAGCGATTTTATAAGATTTTAGATCAGCCATTTTGTTATCCCTTTCGATGGCGCTGTGTGCCATCATCGCGCCAAGTTGGACGCGGCATGGGGTCGCGCAAGGTTCATGAACACATGCTCACGCGATGGACACCGAATACACAGGGTAAAAAATCTATGAAAACCTATATGGAGCAGCATGAAAAATCTTGAAACGCGCATCCGCGAACACGCCTTCAGGCTGTGGCAGGAGGCAGGATGCCCACCGGAACGGGCCGAGGAATTCTGGGCAAAGGCCGAAGCGGTGGAACTTGGCCTGACCCAACCCGCCGAGCTGGAGGAGGCCGAAAACCCGGCGCAATTCGCCGGATTTTAGGCGACGTGCTAAGGCTCCCTGCACCACCGGGAGCCTGACATGGAACAAGAGGTTTTAGACGCCGCCGAGAGACTGATCAAAGCCTTTGAGGCGAATGATCGCGCCGGCTATTTTGCGGCCTTCGCGCCCGAGGCGAGTTTTATTTTCCACAGCACGCATCGCGTCCTCGCCTCCCGCGCGGCATACGAGGCCGAATACGACTCCTGGGTGCATGAGGATGGATTTGCCGTGCTGGAATGCAGCTCGTTCAACCGTGTTGCGAATGTTTACGGCAATGTCGCGGTATTCACGCATCAGACTTTCTCGCGCGTGCTGATGCGCGGCCAGGAAATTTCCCTGGATGAACGCGAAACCATCGTCTTTCACAAAATCGGGGCGCAATGGCTCGCGGTGCATGAGCATTTGTCGCTGTTGCCTGTTTAGAGTGCGATGACATTATGATGAACCGCTCGCGATTCATCATAATGTCATCCGGCTCCAGATGCACGATCGTTTTAGGTTTGCGCGGTGGCGCAAGCCTAAAACGTGAATCGCCCTCGGCAACAATGCCAGAGCATGATCGTATCTGAAGCGATCATGCTCTGGTTTTCTACCAGGGCAGAGGCTTGCCCGTATAATCCAGAAATTCCTGTCCGCCGGCGCCGGCTTTGGCCTCCAGAACATCGGCGATTCCAGTGACGCTCGTCTCCACGTCGATGGCGGCATTGGGGCCGCCCAGCTCCGTGCGCACCCAGCCGGGATGAATGTTCAGCACGGTGAAATCCGGCGTGACTTCTGTGACAAAACTGCGCGTCAGCCGGTTCAGCGCCGCCTTGCTCGCGCAATAGAGTGGCGGGCCGCCGTCCAAATTGACTTCCACGCTGCCGAGGATGGAGGACATGAAGGCGAGAATGCCCGAACCAGACTTCACCATGGGCAATAATTTATACGCCAGACGGACGGGCGAGATGGCATTTGTCATCATCAAATGCGCGACATCCTCCGCGCTGGCCGTCTCCGCCGTTTTGCCCTGGGGGCCGGAAATGCCCGCGTTGACGAACACGACGTCGAAGGACCGGCGGGACATTCGCTCGATGAACGGGCCGATGCTGGCCGGCAGGTTGATGTCCAACGTGTCCATCGTGACGCGTTCATGGTAGTCTTCCAGCCCTGTGCCGCCCGCGGCGGAACGGACCGTGGCGGTGACGTGCCAGCCGCGCTTCAGAAGCTCCAGGCTAAGACCCAGCCCGAGCCCGCGCGAGGCGCCGATGATGAGCGCGGATTGATGGTTTTCTGAGTCGCTCAACTGCAAATCTCCTCTTTCAAACAAATATCCTCTTCACATCGGCGGTTTGATACCATTCGCCCCTGCGGTGACGAACAGTGCTACCGGGCCGGAAGCACCCGGCGCGGCGATGATGAAAACATGCGTGCCCGGTACGACGACGGAGGCTGTGGCCACTGCGAGCCGCACCACGGCTGCGGTCGGCGGGACGAAGATGATCTGCTGCCCGCCAGTATAGGTTACCGTGAGTTGTTTATCGTCCGCGGCGGATGCCGCAAGCGCCACATTCCCGTTGGTCATGCTGCTGGCGGTGACACGCGGCGGCAATGCGGCGGCGACGTTGCCATTGGTCATGCTGCTCTGCACAGGCGCGCCGGCTTGCGTCGTATCCGCGATATTGTCCCAGGCGTAATGCCCCTCGCCCTTGCCGCGCATGGCGGGAGGAAAAATCGCAACTTCGAGCGCGACCTGCCGGGTGCCGACCGTTTTGGCCGCGGTGCCGATAAAGTCACCGGGTTGAATCGCGCCGAGCGTGGATTTGGTGACGGTCGCATACGCCGTTTTGCCGTTGAGCTGGATCGTCTCCGTCTGGTTTTGCAGCGTTTGCAGCGTGAGGCTGGTTGCTGTGGTGGAGATGATCGTCCCACGTAAACGTTCGAGCGATGCCGCATGGGCGAAGGCGGTGAGCGAAAGGCTGGCGGCAAGAGCCAGGCTGAAAAGGCGGGGCATTGATTATCCTCAAATAACTGTGGCAGATATGGCGCGTTTTATCCGTTTTGCGAGGGCGGTCAAAAATTTCGTTTGGCAAACATTCCAGGATCCGGTTATCGTTCTGTTATGACATTCCATGCCAAACTCAATTGCGTCGTTTTTGCCATGTGGGGCCGTGAATACGGCAACACGGGGTCTTTGCGTGTGAGGTAGGCAAGCAATTCAGCCTTCCGGCCGCAACAGCCCCACCCTTCATCCGGCGGGGTTTTTTTATGGGCAGTTCCCGCCATACGGACCTCGCCCGAAGGATACGCGTTATGCTAATTCTTGCTGTCGTGCCTTTGGTTTTATTTGCCGTCATTTGCTTGATCATGTTGCTTGTGCCGGTGGCGGTGGAGATCGCGGAGCAACGGCGCGTATTGCGGGTTGCCGCGCGGATCACGCGGCGTTTCCGCCCGGTGGTGATCGAAGGCGGCAGGACGCAAGCCGCACCTGTCGTAGCCGAGGACGAAACGCAAGCGCCGGAATCGCGCATCGCCTGAAGGCTTGAGGTGTTTTAATGACGTATACGATAAGGGCGCTAACAGAGGCGGATATGCCCGCCATTGTCGCATTGCGGAATATGCCGGGCGTGCGGCATGGCACGCTCTCCACGCCTTTTGAAGGCGTCGGGCAATATCGCAAGCTGCGCGCGGGCAATGCCGGCGCTGCCCAGGCGCAGAACATCAATCAAAGCATCAACCTGGTCGCCTGCGCGAATGGCGAGGTGGTGGGCGAAGCCGGGCTTTTCCGCGCGAAATTACCGCGGCAGGCGCATGTCGGGCGGCTCGCCATCATGGTGCATGACGGCTGGCAGGGCAAAGGCGTCGGCACCGCGCTGTTCGCCGCGCTGATCGACCTTGCGGATAATTGGCTCGGGCTGCAGCGGCTGGAGCTGGGCGTGTTCACCGATAACGCGCCCGCCCTCGCCCTGTACCGGAAATTCGGGTTCGACATTGAAGGGACGGAACAGATGGATGCGTTCCGCGATGGCAGCTTCGTGGATGCGTTCATCCTGGCACGGCTGCGCGGCCCGCTTGCCCGCACTGCCGCCGCGCCGCCGCCGCCTGCCCCACCGGCACCGCCCGGCCCCTTCACCCTGCGCGCAGCAGAACCCGAGGATGCGGCGGATATCACCGAGCTCGTGAACCAGCCCGGCGTGCGCTATGGCACGCTGCGCCTGCCCTTCAGCACCGAGGCGGATAGCCTGCACTTCGTCAGCCCGCCGGACCCCGCCACGAAATCCATCGTCGCCATCGTCGCCGGTGAGGCGGTCGGAATCGGGATGCTGGTGCCCGGCAAAGCTGCAAGGGCGCATAGCGGGGATATCGCCTTGATGTCGGTGCATGATGCGTATCAGGGCCGCGGAATCGGCGCCGCGATCCTCGCAGCTTTGCTGGACATCGCCGATAACTGGCTGAATCTCCGCCGCGTATCGCTCTCTGTCTTTGCCGATAACGCACCCGCCATCGCCGTCTATGAAAAATCCGGCTTCAAGCCGCAAAGCCTGCTGCGGGCCGATGGATTCCGCGCCGGCGGGTTCGCGGATTCTCTCTCTATGGCGCGACTCAGATAAAACCAACAGGGCGGTTGAGTTTTTCCGACACCGGTTCATCATGCGCGCAAGCAACGTTCGAGGAACCGGAAGATGACGCGTGAGGAATTAACCGCCTGGGCGCTGGCGAATGGCTGGCAACTCATCGCAGGCGCGCCATGCCTCACCAAACCTTCCTCACCCAAGGAAGCCATCGTGAAAATGGTCTTCAAAACCACGGTCGTCGGGATCGAGGTGAAAAAACCGGCGGGAAAATGGGAGAAAATCTCCAGCGCCGCCTATAACGCCATCCAGCCGGATGGCGAGACCGACCGGCCGCTCGGACTCGGCTTCGAAAAAATCCCGAGCTTCTCCATGCTGATGCAGGAAAACAAAGACCGGCAAACCTTCGCCAAATTCGGCAAATGACCGATTTCATTCAAAAAATCCCTGAAGGCGACACGCGCGAACGCAGCGTCTGCAACACTTGCGGCCATATCGACTACGAAAACCCGAAAATCGTGGCCGGAGCCGTCGTCTCGCATGACGGCAAAATCCTGCTCTGCCGCCGCGCCATCGAACCGCGCGCCGGTTTCTGGACCCTGCCCGCAGGCTTCCTCGAATCCCATGAACAACCCGAAGAAGGCGCACGCCGCGAAGTCCGCGAAGAAGCCCTCGCCGATATCACCCTCGAAGGCCTGATCGGTATCTACACCGTCAAACGCCTCTCCCAGGTGCAAATGTTCTTCCGCGCCCATTTCAACGGCAAACCCAGCTTCGGCGCAGGCGACGAAACCCTGGAAGCCAAACTCTTCGCCTGGGAAGACATCCCCTGGAACGAAATCGCCTTCCCCTCCGTCACCTGGACCCTCCAAACCTGGCACGCCGGCACCGACGCCATCACCAACCTGACGCGGTTTTCGGTGGTGGTATAACGAGTAGAGGCGGATTCAGACATTAAATCGGATCGCAAAGCGATTCGATTTAATGTCATCCGGCTCTAGCCCACCGCCCGAACCCGCACCGGCAGGCCGCCGCGGGGGCGGAGTGTGATGCGGCATTCGGGGTAGACGGCTTCCGGGTTGGGGAGGGTGAAGGTGAATTTGGGGAGGATGGTGGCGAGCACGATCAGGAGTTCCTGCATGCCGAAGCCCATGCCGATGCAGATTCGGGGGCCGAGGCCGAAGGGGTAGAAGGCGCCGCGCGGGATTTTTTCGATATTGCCGGGCATGAAGCGTTCGGGGTCGAAGGTTTCGGGGTTTTTCCAGAGCAGGCGGTTGCGATGGGTGAGCCAGGCGGCGACGTAGAGATGGGTTCCGGCTTCGATCGGGTTGCCGGCGAGCACGTCGTATTCCAGCGCGAGGCGGGTATTGATCGGCACGGGCGGGTAGAGGCGCAGGGCTTCGTTGAGGATGGCGCGGCAGTAGATGAGACGGTCGAGGGCGGGGACGTTGACCGGGCCGTCGCCCAGCACCGATTGGATTTCGGCGATGGCGCGCTGCGTGATCTCTGGGAATAGGGAGAGCAGGTAGAAGGTCCAGGTGAGGGTATTGGCTGTGGTGTCGTAGCCGGCGGTGAGGAAGGTGAGGATGTTGTCGGCGACGGCATCCGGGGTCAGGCCGCGCCCGGTTTCGGAATCGACGGCTTTGATGAGCCGGTCGAGCAAATCGCTGCCCTGGCGGTTTTTATCGGCGATACGATCGGCAACGACGCGGTAGATGACGGATTGGAAGCCGCGCAGCGCTTTTTTGCCGCGCCAGGCGTTGAGCGTGGGCACCCAGGTTGGGAGGAAGAGCACGCTGGCAAAATCCATGCGGCCGATGGTCTCGAAATAGGTTTCCACATTGGCTTGATGCGCGATGCGGTCGGCATCCAGCGCACCGGAGAAGATGGTGCGCGAGACGATGTCGTAAGAGAGGTGCTGGAATTGCGCGCCCATTTCCATCGGGGCGTCGCCATGTTCGCGCCAGCGTGCGGCCATGGCATCGGTCGCACGCGCCATATCCTCGAACATGGTGGCGATGATCCGCGGCGTAAAAATGGGCGCGGTGAGGCGGCGGGCGGCCCGCCAGGCTTCGCCTTCCGAGGTGAGCAGCCCGTCCCGCAAAGCGGGGCGCAGGCGGCGCTGCTGGAGATGGCCTTTGGCATAGGCGGTATGGTTGGTGACCATGATCCGCTCGATGGCGGCGGGATCATTGACCAGCACCACGCGGGGGCGGCGATTGGCTTCCAGGAAGGGGAGTTCGTAGGCGGCTTCGGGAAAGGCGGCGATGGGGTTGTCGTAGATCGCGCGGATTTTGGCGATGGTGCCGAGGCGTTTTGGGGGTGGGATGGGTGCCGCGAGGCGGATGGCAGGGGCGGGTTTGGCTTGCGTTCCGGCCTGGGCGGGTTGGGGCGCGTTGGTCGTGGCACTCATCGGGAAAGCTCCTGTCGCGTCCCGAAATGGTTTGGCCCATGGCAAGCGGGTTTGTCCATGGTTTGGGCGTGAGAAAGCAGACAGAAAACGACGTATGCCCATCCTTCCCCGGGTATGGAGAATGAGAGGTTGAGTGCGGCTTTAGAGTCGGATGACTTTAATCATATCTGTGCGCGGATGAGTTGGCGGGCGAGTTTCAGCACGTCAAATCCCGCCCCCTTGGCAGCCGCCGCGAGCATACTGCCCAGAAGTGCGTCCGCGTCGGGCGTGGATGAGCGGCGGGCGAATTCGATGAGGTTGCGAGCGTGGGAGAGGCAGGCGGGGCGGCACGGTTCGTCGCCGATATAGGCTTGTTGCAGCGCGTAGTAGATTTGCTGCGGCAGGGTGACGGCATCATCCGGCTGCATGATCTGCTTGCCGAAGAGGAAGCGCGCCTGGGTGTTCAGCTCGATGCGCGTGCGGGTTTTGAACCGGATGACCGCGCCGTTGAGGATCATCGATTCACCCTGTTTGAGTTCCAGTATCAGTGCCGACATGGTCCCGCCCGATGTAACTATGCGGGATGTTTCGCATGGCCGCGTTAATGGGCGGTGAAAGCGAACCCGCTTTGCCGCGACACCTCGTTTGTGCCGTTCAGAGCACCGGCATCGCAGGGGCGAGGCGGCCGCCGAGACGGACGGGTTCGATGCGTATGGCAAGCCCCTTCTCGTCGGTCTCGATGAAGGCGCCGCTCACCGTGGCCGGCCCTTCCGCCGGGGCCAGCCGCTCACCCGGCATTTTGCGGATGAAACGCGCGGTTGCGGGTTCCTTGGTCATGCCGATCACGCTGTCATAATCCCCGCACATGCCGAGATCCGTCACATAGCCGGTGCCGCGCGGGAGCACCTGATGGTCGGCCGTGGGGATATGGGTATGCGTGCCGACAACGGCGGAGACCCGGCCGTCGAAGGCATGGCCGAATGCCATTTTCTCGCTCGTCGCCTCGCCATGGAAATCGACCAGTATGGCGTGCAGGTTGTTGCCGAGGCGGTGGCGGAGCAGCAGCTCATCGACGGCCTGGAAGGGGCAGTCCAGCGGGTCCATGAACAGCCTGCCCATGGCCTGGGCGATGAGCACGCGGCGGCCATCTGGCAGGGTGATGAGCACGGAGCCGGCGCCGGGCGTGCCTGAGGGATAGTTCAGCGGGCGGATCAGCCGCTTTTCCTGCGCGATATAGGCGATGATCTCGCGCCGGTCCCACGCATGGTTGCCGAGCGTAATCGCATCTGCCCCGGCGGCGAACAGTGCCTGCGCCATATCGGGCGCCAGGCCGAAGCCATGCGACGCGTTTTCCGCGTTCACGGCCACAAAATCGAGTTTCAGGCGGGCGCGCAGTTCGGGGATGGCGCGGATGGCGGCCTCGCGGCCGGTGCGGCCAAGCAGGTCGCCGAGGATCAGGAGCTTCATATGCGTTCTATAGAGCCATCCCGGATGGTGTAACAGGCGGCGGCAAGCCCCACGAAGGGCTCGGGGTCCGTGCCGGTGATCCAGGCGGAGAGGTTGAGCGCTTCCAGCGCTGCGAACAGCGCCGCGCGATGGGCGGCATCCAGATGCACCAGGGGCTCATCCAGCAGCAGCAGGGGGGCGGTGCCGCGCATGGCGGCGATGAGGGCGGCATGGCCCAGCACGATGCCGATGAGCATGGCTTTCTGCTGGCCAGTGGAGGAGAATTTCGCGGCGCGCGCGGTCTTGGCGTCGGTAATATCGAGATCCGCTTTGTGCGGGCCGATGGCGGCGCTGCGGCCCTGCATGTCCTGCGCGCGGGCGTTGCGGTAGGCGGCGCGCAGGCTGTCTTCCACTTCAAGCGCCGGGGATTGGCCAAGCCGTTCGGCAATCGGGCAAAGCAGGCCGAGGCGGACCAGGGGGAAGGGCGCAGCAGCCCCGGCGGCGAGGGTGGCGTTGAGCTGGCCGATAAGGGCGGCGCGCGTGGCGGTGGCGGCGACCGCGTGGCGGGCCATGGAATCCTCCAGCCCATCCAGCCAGGTCGGGTCCGGGTTTTCCGCCAGCAGCCGGTTGCGCTGGGCGGAGGCGGACTCAAAGGCGGCGATCTCCCGCGCATGGGCGGGCTCCAGCGCCACCACGAGACGATCCAGGAATTTGCGGCGGCCCGACGCGGTATCGGTAAACAGCCGGTCCATTTGCGGGGTGAGCCAGACGGCGGAAAGTGCGGCGGCGATTTCCGATTGCGACCGGGGCCGCGCGCCGTTCAGCTGGAAAATACGGCGCTCCGGCGCGCCATCCGCCGTGCCGGTGCCGATTTCGAGCTGGTCATCGAAACGCGCGGCGACGGCCCAGCTGCCGGACTCTCCTGCCCCGCGCCGGGCGAGTTCCGAGAATTTCGCGCCGCGCAGGCCGCGCCCTGGCACCAGCAGCGAGAGCGCTTCCAGCAGATTGGTCTTGCCCGCCCCGTTCGGCCCCGCGAACACGTTAATCCGCGCTGCCGGGTTGAACCGCAGCGCGGGGTAGGAACGGAAATCCGTAAGGGTTAGGCGCGTTAGCTGCGTTGGGGTCAGACCCGCATCGGCATGAGCACGTAGACCGCCGAATTATCGTCCTGGTCCCGCACCAAGGTGGGTGCCGCGCCATCGGCGAAGACGAATTCGACCTTGCCTTTGATCTGCTCGGTCACATCCGAGAGGTAGCGGGCCTGAAAGCCTATTTCGAGCGGGCCGAACTGATAATCCACCAGCTCGGAGCCCAGCTCCTCGGAGGCGGTGCCCTGCTCGGGGCTGGCCGCGGAGATGACCAGCAGATCCTTGGCGAGCGAGAGCTTCACGGGGCGGTGACGCTCGGCGCTGATGGCCGAGACGCGGCCCACCGCGTCGTTGAAATCCTTTTTATCGACGCGCAGTACCTTGTCGTTCCCGCGCGGGATCACGCGGTCATAATCCGGGAAGGTGCCGTCGATCAGTTTGCTGGTGAGACGCATCCCGCCGATGGTGAACTGGATGCGCGTCTCGGAGAGAGCGATTTCGATTTCCGCGGAAACCTCGTCCAGCAGCTTGCGCAGCTCGGTGACGGTTTTGCGGGGAATGATGACGCCGGGCATGCCGGACGCGCCGGAGGGCAGCGGTTCCTCAACCCGGGCGAGGCGATGGCCATCCGTCGCGACCGCGCGGATGACGGGGCCGCCCTCGCCTTCCGCCGCATGGAGGAAAATGCCGTTCAGATAATAGCGCGTTTCCTCGGTGCTGATGGCGAATTTGGTGCGGTCGATCAACCCGCGCAGCTCCTGTGCGGAGAGCACGAAATGATGCGAGAGCTTGCCGGCATCGAGCTTGGGAAACTCATCGACGCTGAGCGCCACAAGGCTGGTCGCGTAACGGCCTGCGCGCAAGGCGAGCTGTGCGTCTCCGCCGGGATGGTCCAGCTCGATGACCGCGTTATCGGGTTGGCGGCGCACGATCTCATAAAGCGTGGTGGCGGGCACGGTGATGGCGCCGTTGCGGGAGGTTTCGGCGTTGACCTCCTCGACCAGCGCGATTTCCAGATCCGTCGCGGCGATGGTGAGCTTACCGTCCCGCACGGCCAGCAGGACATTGGCCAGGATGGGGATGGTGTTGCGCTTCTCGACCACGTTCTGCACGTGGGCCAGCGACTTCATCAGCGTCGCGCGATCAGCCTTGAACTTCATGATACCCTTCCAGACGGTAAACCGGATTCTTGGTCCGTTATCGAGACCGATTCGTGAATTAGCGTAGCAAGGGTGATGGGTATAGGGAAGGTGCGGGTTTTTGTGCACCGAAGGGGGATATCCGGCGGCGCAATCGCTGAACGGGACGGCCGCAACGCGGCGGTTGGCCGGTATGTGCCGAGGGGACGGGGCAGGCCATTATTTCAGACAGCGACTCCCCGCTTACGCCTACGGAACCGGACTCTCTATCGAACGCTCTAAAACGATCGCGCTAGTTCTCCAGCACGCGGCGCAGCAATTCGACGTCTTCGGCAAAAGCGGCATCCTGACCCATGAGTTCGGTCACGCGCGAGACGGCATGCATCACCGTGGTATGATCGCGGTCGCCAAAATTGCGGCCGATATCGGGCAGGCTTTTGCTGGTGAGCTGCTTGGCGAGATACATCGCGATCTGACGCGGGCGAGCGATGTTGCGCGCACGCCGCGCCGAGGACATTTCCGCCACGCGGATATTGTAATGATCCGCGACCTTCTTTTGAATTTCCTGAATCGACACTTTGCGGTCGAATGCCTTCAATACGTCGTGCAGCACTTCATGCGCGGTTTCCATGGAGAGCTGACGGTCGAACAGATTGGCATGCGCAACGAGGCGGTTGAGCGCGCCTTCCAGCTCTCGCACGTTGGAGGTAATTTTGCGCGCGAGGAATTCCAGCACCTTTGCAGGCACTTCCACGCCAGCGCGGGCAGCCTTGGCTTCCAAGATGGAAATGCGAAGTTCGAAGGTCGTGGCATGAAGATCGGCCACCATGCCGCAACCCAGCCGGGTGCGCAGCCGGTCTTCCAGGCCCGAGAGATCGGAAGGCGATTTGTCGGCGGAGATGACGATCTGCTTGCCTGCATCCACCAGCGCATTGAAGGTGTGAAAGAACTCTTCCTGCGTGTTGTCCTTGCCGATGAGGAATTGCAGGTCGTCGATCATCAGCACGTCCACGCTGCGCAGCTCGTTCTTGAATTCGAGCGTCGATTGCGAACGCAGCGCGTTGATGAAGCGGTACATGAATTTTTCCGCCGACATATACGCAACGGAAGCGCGCGCGCCGCCATTCTGTCTTGTGGAAAGCTCCCAGGCGATGGCGTGCATGAGATGCGTTTTGCCCAGCCCGACGCCGCCATAGAGGAAAAGCGGGTTGAAGCCGGCGGTGGCCGGAGATTCCGCCACGCGGCGCGCGCAGGCATAGGCGAATTCGTTCGGCTTGCCGACAACGAAGGTATCGAAGGTAAAGCGCTGGTCGAGCGGCGCGATCACGTCCGCGCGCTGTACCGGAGGCGCCGCGACGGTTGCAGGTGCTACGGGGGCGGGCTCGGCAAGGTTGGGGGCAGTGCCGCGTCCCGGCTGGGCGCGGATATCCACGCTGCGGATGGCGGGATTTTCCGCCTGCCAGAGTGAGGTGATGAGGTCGCCATATTCCTTCTTCACCCAATCGCGCAGAAAGC
>Ga0116227_10006925_pt1 | contig 22562 bp, 11 predicted proteins | sample S1TSphgellanicum_FD_89693 | JGI IMG/M metagenome (GOLD analysis project Ga0116227, IMG submission 89693) | Host-associated microbial communities from peat moss isolated from Minnesota, USA - S1T2_Fb - Sphagnum magellanicum MG | ecosystem: Host-associated > Plants > Peat moss > Unclassified...
AGAATTCTAGTCTCTTGGTCAGAATCGCGTATGACACAGATCCATTCTGGTGTGGAATGGGCGAGAGCTTGCGCATCAAGCTAAATTATAATGAAGGGTATTGAACCGACGTTCATTAATTCATAATAAAGTATGTAACTCTGGAAACTGTAAATTTCAGGGGCACATCAAGCAACTCTGAATTCGAACTTAATTTGCAAAGATCAACAAAGCAGTTTATATATATTGGCTCTGCACATCACCTACTTGCCAAGCTTTAAACCAGCAGGGGGTGCCAACCAGTGTTGGGCAGTTCTTAGGATGAGGGACAGATGCCCATCGGTTATCAACCCATGTATATATCCACTTACCTACCAGTTCTCAAAATTTTCAAATAAACAGTTTTGGTGTATAATAGTGGTTCTCAAATTGTTTAAACAGTCAAAGAACTGGCCAAAGAATCATCAGTTCTTTGCCGGTTCTTTCATGAAGACCATCCATTCTTTGAGGTTTTTTTGAAACAACTGGAATGGACAATTCTTTGATTCTGAATATTTTTCAAGAACTGGAACTGCCGACTCTTTGATTCTGAAATATTAAAGAACCATACTGATGATTCTTTAAAACTTCAAAGAACTGCCCAACACTGCTGCCAAGAGCTTGTTGGTTGGATCTGCCGTTGTGCTTCCGCGCACACACACACACCACCACCACCAAAAATAAAATAAAATAAAATAAAAATTCACTTTCAAACCAGTAATTTTGGGTTTTCATATTATGATGTCAATCCGTACAGGCCATTGTGCCCGGTGAGGTGCCTGTAAGGAATTTGGGTGAACCTGGTAGTGCTAGCCCAAAGTTCCAAACATGCATGATGATCTGTAGTTGAGAGACGTCCATTACACAATGGTTTTCATGTGGATTTGCATTATGGTTAATGTGTCAATTTTGCAGAATGGTCATGTTGTAGACAATGGGTCTTGGCAGCTGCCTAAGTTTGAGGGAGTTAGGTTGCCAAGTTATTGGGGCTTATTTCAGGGCTAGTTTGGCCTAACCAACAGAAGGGAAAATTTCTGAAAGGTCTAAAAGGTCGACCCTTCTCATGTGCGTTTCTAACAATAATTTCTATCACCTTCAATTTGATGTGTATTCTCATAAAGCACTTCTCAAAATTTCTTAAATTATTTGGAGGGCATCTTATATACATGAATATCCTACCTTAAGGGGTTGGTGTAGGAACCCACCCCCTCCTATGCCTCCCCATTCACATATGTTTACGTTCATCATAATGTTTGCCTTGTCTTGTACAATAGGTGAGGCCGATTGCTAGGCATATTCCCAAAATGTTGGGCAAAACTCAAATATCATCTCCTCATAGGCCCTTTATTTTAGGAATTACCACATTGTGGGGCTTTACCTTATGCTTTACTCTAGAATATTTGGAGGCCACCTTATATTAAGGAATATCCTTCATAGGGAAAGAGTAATGTTTATACACATACTCCTTAAGAGTGGGATGGATCCTAAGGATGTTCATGTTTTGGTTTCACTTGCTTATTTGCAATGATTGTTTCTTATTAATGGACATACTATTAAAATGAAAGTTGATTTATGTGTTGACAAAACTTTCATAGTACTTGAATCTTATTTTCCTCCAAAAACAATTAATCAATGCTTTGTGTAGGAATAATACACATCAGATACATTATCAAAACAGGTAGAACCTTATGCACAAGTTGCATCCCACAAAGAGAGAGGTTGACCATTAACTTTACTAGTAAGCTCTAATGTATGAACTAAATTAAAATTGTAGTAAAGACTACATTTTTACTTGTGTGCCAACACGATTCAATAAACATGATTTGCAAGAGCTATGATTTAACAGATAAGGCCTCTAATAAGATTATATTAAAAGACACCTTTATGACTCAAAACATTGACAATGTGGGCAATATTTATTATATTGTTACACACAACCAATCGCAAGGTGGCCATGCATCCAAACTGCCAAAACTGATCTTGTTATTAGTAAATGGTGTTTGTATGATATTAGTTTGATATCAACACAAAACCTCAAAACAACTAGTAAATGATGATAGTTAAGATTCCAAATCCTATGTGGGTATAATTTTTCTAAACATTCCTAATTCCCTTGTATTCAAGCTTTGGACAAAATCTTGTCAGCTAACAATAATCTAAGAAAGAGCCAAAAATAAGTGTTTTTGGGTGTTCTAGTTGTGAAATTTCCAAATTAATAAAAAAAATTGCCAAATTTTTGTGTTAAGTTCCAGTAGGTAGCAAACATTATAGAAGGATGCTTTAAAATATTTATATTTTCCTAGTTTTCGGAGCCAGATTTGGCTCAAATGTCTTATGGATGAATGCCACTTCAGCTAAATCATAATTTGAAAAAACAAAAAGAAAAACATTGATTAAAAGACTTAAATTGGAAAGGATTGCAAGTACAAAATTAACTACACAATCAACTGACATGTACACCAAACAAATTGGTACATGTGCAAACACAAATACAAGATTTACTCTCACATAATACACCCATTAACCAAGTGGGTTCAAATACAAAACCACCAAATGGGTACTCAAAATTCCAAACCATGAAATGGGTACTAAAATCCCATAGAACTATCACATGGGTGGACTCAAAATCCCCAAAAAACTATTTTTGTTACATATGAGATGATCCTAATGGTGAGACTTGAAAATCCCTTACCTAGACAAAAGAGAAGGTTGGTACAATAGACAATGATAACAATGCTCAAGGATTGATCAAGGATTAGGTATTGAAAACAATGATTGAAAAGGGGCACATAAGCAAGAACAAATCAACTGTTAAATAGAGGTTTGGGGATGAAGATTACTAAGCAAAGGGGTGATCTATGCGTCGCTTGTATACTAAATAATCTAAAAGTTGCATGTTCTAAATAACAAAAAGAACTTAGATGCATTTAGGTGCCATGTTCCTCCAAAATATGAAGGCCTTCATTAAATGTTCATGTGCATTTGCCAATATTGTTGCTATTAGTTATCTGGGTCCAAATTTCTTAAGGTGTACCAAAATCTTGTCATGGTGTCACCTTTGTTCTATCTTTTTCACTTGGTTCATTTTTACGATGTAAAAACACATTTATGGATGATTATGATGAAATTTATAATTGTAATTGTTTAAAATATAGTCCTTCTAAAAATTTTGACAACTTTGACTCATTATTTTTTATGGGGATCAAAATATAAGGTAAAAAAGGACTATAGTAAGGACTAAGCCCTTTTCATCCTATGTGATACACCTTAAAGAATTTTCACCCATCTATCCATATTAATCTCTATCCATTAACATCATATGAGTATATTAAAGGCTTTGTTAAACTAGCTTGACCACTTCCTAGTCACATTCCTACTTGGTCAAGCTTCTTGAGGCTTAATAATTTTGTGCATTTTGAGTGTTTTGGTCTAGGTACTAGCTTGGTTAAAACATCAGCTGCCATGTCTAACATAAGGCAATACTCAAAAGCTACCTCATTGGCAATCACCATCTCCTTGACATAATTGTGTTGGATATCAATATGTTTTGTACTCTTGTGGTGGATAAGGTTCTTCATATGTGTAATGTTTCCTTGGTTTTTTGTCAAAATCTTTGTGGTGACTCAAGGAGCGAAAGCTAACTTGTGCAATAGACTCTTTAAATATATTGTTTATTTGGTAACAGAAAGAGCTACCATATATTTTGCCTCCATTGATGAGCATGCCACCATGAGCTTTCTTTTTCTCATCCAACTCACAACTCCATTTGCTAATAGGAATGTAAAACCTATAGTGGACCTTCTAGTTTCAATGTTGCCTCCCCAATTTAAATCTAAAAAACTTATCAAAATCATTTTGTCACTAGGCACTCTTGAATATTATAACCACAAACCTTGAACACCTTGCAAATATCTTAGAACCCTTTTGGTTGCCACCCAATGTTCTAATGAGGGATCTTACATAAACTAATTAATGACGTTCACTACATTGGAAAGGTCTAACCTAGTGGCAACCATGGCATACATAAGGCTATCAACAAGTTCTCTGTAATATGGTACCCCTTTCATTGTGTCAATTACTTATGGTGTCTATGTTGTAAAAGGCTTATAAAGCTTGCTATTGGCTTTTAGAAGTGTAACTATAGGCTTGCAATTATCCATGTCAAAGGATTTCAAGATTTCTCTTATATATTTAGGCTAACCAAGGCTAATGGTTCCTTTGTTATGATCTTTCATTACTTAGATTCCAAAAAAATATGTGAGTTCTTTTAAATTTTTCATTTCAAATTCTTGAAACAAGAATTTTTCATTCCCTCTTGATCTCTTTTATCTCCTTGTTGAAAATAAATAAGTCATCCACATAAAAAGCCAAGAAAACATCAAATGACTATTGATTTTTCAATTTACAAATGATATGGTCAATTTGACATTTCTAGAAACCAAGACGTAAAAGGACAATATCTATCCTTTCATTACAAACCTTTTGGGCTTGCTTCAAGCCATAGATGGTTTTCTTGAGTTTGGAAACATAATCTTTATGTTCCTTGTCTTCGTAGCTTTCGAACTACACCATGTATATGACTTCCTCTAACTCTCCATTCAAAAATGCACTCTTGAAGTTCATTTAGTGAATTTCAAGGTTCAATGCAAGTGCCAAAGCTAATAGGGTGCCAACAAGATAACACAACCCACATCTGCTTGCTTATAAAACTACTTTTGGAAGAATATTTTTTGAAATATGCTCAGAAAAATCCTTTAAAAAATCTATAAAAAATTTGAAATTTTTCTATATACCTTTATGTCAAGATGTATGTAAAAGATTTCAAGAAATATGTCATTTTCAAAAAAATTGAAACTCATTTACAAGTCCATTTTGTGTTTAATGGATGTTTTGAAAACTTTTTAATCATTGGATATTTTTCAAATTAATTCAAATGTTTCAATGATATATTAGGAACCTTTCAATATAAAAAAACCTTATACTTTCAACACCAAATTAAATCACCATTTTTAAATGTGAAAAACTAATCAAACATTACTTTTGTTGTGGCTTCTACTTGTGTGACTACACCCAACATTATTTTGATAGAAGGGAGTTTTCCTACTATAGCAAAAGCCTTATGGAAATTTATGCCTTTGGTTTGAGAAAACCCCTTGGCAACCAATCTTGCATGGTATCGATCAACCTCACTATTCGTTTTTCTATTAACCTGAAACACCCATTTATTACTTATGGTAATCCTTCTTCTTAACAATTTTATAAGTTCCCAGGTCTCATTCTTCATGACTGTTTGGTATTCTTCATATGTAGCTTCCTTCCATTTGTTTACATTATCCCTTTGAAGAACCTACTGCCATGCTATTAGTTCATCAATTGCTACAACAAAAATGAAATTAAGGAATGTTAATGGAGCTCTTTCCATCTTAGAAGATCTTTTTATTGGAATGTTAGGAATGGTGACGACCTAACTTGGTGGTGCATATATTGGTAGGTCCACAAAAAGTTAATGTTTGGCATAGTCATTTGTTTGTTGCGTGCTTCAAAATGTGGTTGACTATTAGGAACATTTTTTCATTGTTGTCATATTCATCTCCATCAAATCTAACGTGCCCCTAAACTCCTTGAAACACTCAAATGCGAATCCGAAAATGAAATAACAAAAGAAAGAATCAAGGTATGTTCCCTAACTCGCAACATTTTGGGAGTAAAAGGGGCATGTTAGAGCTCCAGGATGGGGACTAGGAAGAATGAAAAATGCATCAACTATTCACACAGACTTGCACAAACCAAACAACAAGTTGGTTAGTGCATAGTTGAAGCATTTTTGGTGCACGGACAAGGCATGGGCATACACAGACTCACAAGACTCACCATAGCCTGGAATTGGGAAAAGCCACCACCTTCCCCCTTATAATATTCTCTATGATTAGCGACGGGGGTTACAGGACTCCCAAGTTGGGAATTTCGAAACTCCCAAAATTAGGACTCCTAAAACTTTGGAAGGCCATAATTTTTGTATAGATTTTTTATTGAAGTGAAGTTTAAAGCAAAGTTGTATCCCTTGTTGAGAGCTTTTCAATAATATGTTGCACACCACCTACACACATGTATTTCAGAGAGATTCCTGACTTTTAGTGGTTGGAAGTCAAATTGGCACTTTGACTCGTAGCCTTTCTTTTGGCCATAACTTGTGTTTTAAATATTCAAAAGGGTCATGTGAACCCATTTTAGATATCTAGGTTTCAAGAACTTCCAATGGTATAAAAAACTTTTTAATCCAATGAGTTTTGACCCCTGAAATACCTTTTTGAAGATTTGGAACTCCATAGGGATTCTAACTCCCAAAGTGGGAGTCCATTTGGGAGTGTGTGGGTTCATTCCCTCACACTCCCGGGAATGCAAATGTGACTATTGGGTTGAATTTGCGGCCCACACCTTTCCATGCCTTTACCATGGTTGTGAGCCCAAGCCTAAGGTCATGACAAAATCCATCCTTAAACATAATAATTTATTTTGGGTTTTCTTCAAACACGTATTTTTCCAAATTGACTTCATTTAAATTCATGCTTCCAAAATGGTTTACATTGAACACTACATCATGGCTAATGATTAGCTTTAATGTCTTCTTGTTTATCAATTTATACACCTTCGTGTTAAAGTCATATCCCACAAAACATTTTTGATGGTTTTTGAATTTATTTTTGTCCTTGTCGGTGTAGGTTTATGGACGTAAGCATCGCAATTGAACACCCACAAATGTTTTACTATTGGTTTTCTCCCATTCCAAAGCTATTCGAGTTCGTTCCTTATATTGTTATGTGTGGGGATCATGCTTCGAGGTAGGTTGCAATAATGATAACTTATGCCCAATACTTTGAACCTAGGTTCTGGTATGTATTGTGCAACCTCCACAATTGTATGATTCAACTAGTATGCCACTTTGTTTTGCTCTAACATATCTGATGTAAAAGTTGGTAATGAATGTTGAGAGAGTTTAATTTTTTTGGAATTCTCTTGATTTGAATTCTCCTCCATTGTTGATCTTCAAGGCTTTAATCCTCTCCTATTTGTTTTTCAACAAATGCCTTAAATTCCTTGAACTTTGAAAGGTATTTTACTTTGTTCTTTAGGATGAAATTTTTTTGAGAAAAGTCATCCATGAAGGACACGAAGTATCTCGTTCCACCAAAAGACGATGTCTTGGATGGTCCCCAAATGTTCCTATGAATGAGTTTGAGTAATTTGTTTGTACATGACACTCCTTCATGTAGAAATGCTTCCCTGTGTTGCTTCCCTTACACATAGCCTTCAAAGAAGGTGAATTCATCTTTGTAATCAATGTTAAAACCCTCTACAAGGTTTTTTTCATATAGAAGCAAATTACATTCTTCACTTCTAGGTGACTTAAACATTCATGCCATAAAAATTGATTTTTTTTACTTGTTTAAACATAACAAGGTAAACATTTTCTCACTAGAAGAAATTTGGAAATTGACCATTAAATTTATGACTCCATTTTAGTCGTAATGGACACTTGCAACTTGTTTTGACTATAGTCGCCTTAGACAAGTGCCATAAAACATGTAGGCGTAATAGACATAATGTGGCATGGTAGTTGCACTAGTAGTTGCATAAAGTTGCAACTACACCTATGACTACCATAAGATAACTCATTTGCACCATGTCTTCAACGATTGGTGAATAGAATGTAGCCATGTGGCAACTTATAATTCTAATAAAATATTAATTATATTAATAAATTCCTACTAGTCAAGGGTTTATTCAATTTAAAATTATATTAAGCTGTTCTATTTGTTTAAATTTTAAATAATTTGGACATGTGGTAGACGACCATTTGCTGAAAAATAATCAAATGTATTGTCATGTATTTTAAATTATTTTCTAATGTAATAAAAATAGGGACATGTGGCATATCATCATTGGTGATAAATCAAATTATGATCATATAATTTGAAATACATATCGCCACATGGCAATATGCCATTTGACTATATGGAATTAAATGAAACTAATGTAATAGAATATTAACATGCGGCAACTAATCATTTGCCATAAAATAATTAAATAATTTTTCATGTAGCTTAAATTTTGCTTTAGTGCAATAAAATATTGCCATGTGGCATGATTAAAATTTGTCTTGTAGCATATGATGTAGTTGTAAAAACAACTATGGTAGTTGCATAATTAGTTGTGAATGCAACTTCAGTAGTTGCATGTGTAGTTGTTTGTGCCACTATGCATTCAACTTCACGAATTGCAAGTTAATTAAATATGTGCTAGTGAAACTACAATCGTTAAAAGAAAATTGCATAAGTTGTTAAATATTGCCACTAAACAAGTTGCAAAACTACATTTCTATGCTTATGCTAAAGTAGAAAAAACATTGTTATCAAATTAAAAAATAATGGAACAAGGAGATGTGAACAAACTTGAAGACTTCAAGAACTTTACATTATGAGGCATTTCCACACAAGTTCAATGAAGTTCATGGCACTAGTATTAACTAGAATACTTGAAAAGGATAAGTACCTAACTAGTTTTCCACATCATTGCACTATCCCAGAATGTGAATTGGCCTTGAACTTGTTTTAGCAATAGTTGTAGTGGGTCATCCTTATAATTAAGGAAAGGCATCAATCAAGACACCTCCACCTTGTACAAGCCATTTGCAATTTTTCTCCCATGAAATAAATCCCCTGGAACTCCAGAATTTACTACATTTGTAGCAGGGGTACCCATTCCATCAGGTTTACACTTATGTGACAAGAAGACCATCTCACTTAAGGTGAATTGCACAAGCACATCACAAGGTAATGTAACACAAATTATATTACTAAAAGTATATTGTTTGACATAACACATATGATTCTTTGAGCAATCATAAATCTAATGCAATTCATATCTAGATTGAACTCACATTACATAGCACTGACGTTTCCAAACATAGTTCCTATGTTGTTGCTACACCTCCTCGAGACCTAAACTTAGGGGGTTCTACCCTTGTTGGCTTTTTCTACTTCTTGTTCTGCCACCCACATAAAACCAAACATATCATGATCATGTACCATGTTTAAATAAGGTACATTATTTTGATCACTATTCATTTGATAATGGTTGTGGGTACACTAAAAACATTCAACTTAGATTGTTGTTTTTGACTACACCAATAATCAATTTATACACAAAGCTAAGGTAAAATAAGGTTCAAGGTGTTTCAAGTTGGCCAAAAAATACATGGTTTGATGCATTAAAAGTGTTGGTGGCTAATCTTTTATTTGGGGTCTAATTTTTGCAAACTATAGCAACTTTAGTTTCATTTGCCTAAATGAATCAAAACGGGGTCAACAAACCTTATGCACATGTGTCATAAGTAAACACAACATATACAATTTTGAAAATTGACTCAAATAACTACAATGTAATAGCTATTTGGTCAATCTAAGGAATTGGAATAGAATGCCATTGATTAAGCAAATTTGGCACTTTGAGCTTATGTTGACCCACCTAAATCATCACATCATTACCCTTTTGTTGAACTAAGCTTTGAATTGCTTGAAAGGTCACATGAACTTCTTTTGGTTGTGTAATGACCACTTCAATCACCTAATCACACAACCAACAAAAAATGTATTTCATCATAAGCAAACAACCCTTGCTTTCTTATTTCATTGTAGAATTAACTTGAATAATTCCCAAATTGTCCAAAATTTGATGTAATCACCCACATGGCAAAGAATTCAACATTTGTGAGTAAATATGGGATTGTCTATCTATTATAGGCATTATAAAACCATACCTAACATGGCAATGTTTGGCCAAATTAGTCACCTGCAATATAATCACATGAAGTTCTAGCAAATTAATTTTTTTAGAATGCCATGACAATATAATAGCTTCAAATGAACACAATTAAAGTTCTTCCATGCACATACTCACTACTTAGTATAGTGGTGACTACTTCAAGCATCTACATATAACTTAGCCAACGTAAATATCATTGCACCATTTAAGCTTGAAATAGTGTAATCATAATGTATGTAAACTATCACATTGACCGGACACTCATTTGATTAGCAAAACTTTTGGAATCAAAAGCTCCTAGATGTTTATGTTATTGATTTCCCAATCCCATGTTTTGCCATCAATATGTGTCTCCCTACTCATTTGACCTCTACAACTAACATCTAGTGCATCGCTAACATGAAAATCTTGGGCTAAATTATTACCCTTCTAAAAGTGCAATAATTTTTGCTCCATCATATGAAACAAGTTGGTTTCATCTACCAAAGTTTGTCCTTTGATCTCTAGACTTTCTATCACCATTCCATCATTTGCACTTGTCGCATAAACTCAAGAATGGTGGTATTCCAACATTGGATAAACTTGCCATTATCATTACAATTCTCTGACACCTATGCAATTGTGTTAGTAATATCAAGTAGCTTGAATTCAATTTTTCCAACTCGTGTAAACAATGTTGTTGTGTTGCCACCTTACATTAAAGAAAACAGAATCTCATTACTTATAGTACACTGAATTTCAAAAAATAAAATAAAATTGGGTGTTTGAAAACAAAGAACAATAGGATATAAACCTACAAATGCATTCCTAAAATTAACAAAAACTTATGCTTCAAACCCTACACAGATTATAGGTATGCATCTTGTCATGAATCCATGACATGAGTGATTTTAGAAGCAAATCTTCAAGATGTTTAAATTCATTAGAAATGGAACATGTCAAGATATACATCAATTGGGTTTGAAGGCTTTAAGGAAATCCTAACTATCTTTGTCAATATCTATTTAGATTCATGCCTTGCAGTTGTTGCAATTTTAATAAGAAAAGGAATCCTGGACTTTCTTTTATCTACATCACACACACCCATCAGCCATTCCATCACAATACACAGATGGAAATGATAAGTATTTATATGGAAAATGGGCGTAGCTTACTAAGGCAACTTCTGTGCCAACTCTGCCACCACACCCATACTTTGAAAGCTTCTTCTAGTTCCCTTAGGCATTTGACATGTGAGAGGTTTTAACGATTATTTTTTCATATGTCTAGTATTTCATAAACCAATCCCACTGATCTAGCTCTATATACCCATGGGGCAAGTTCATTGGGCTTTATGAATGAATAAATGTTTGAACCAAGACCTCTGACCCTTCAAAAATCGCCTAATAGCATCTTCAAACCCCTTTTGGCGCAAGGGGTTGTTTTTATTTTCAAAAAGTGTGTCCATTTGAGCTCGAAGTGTTACCATGTCAATGGGGTTTTGGTCTTTGACATGTACAATAGAAACATCAAGTTCAGAGGGTGCCATAGACTTTAAGATGTCATCCCATGCATTTTTCCCCTAACAAGCCCCATCTATATATCATCCCTTTAGGAGTCACTTCTAGCTCATGAGGTTTCATACTTCTAAACAATCCTTCATCCACCTTAAAATCATAAGTTTTTTTTCTACTTGTTTATGAGCTCAAGCTTTTGATTTTAGCAATTGTGTGGAGGTTTCATTTCCAATAACTATAAATGCAAGAAGGCCAAACATTATTGGCATACGCTGTTTTGGCATACGAACATGTGAAGGTGCCATTGTTGGCAAATGTGCCCCTTCATATATTAAAGGTGAAGTTGACATTTGATAAGGTTGTGGAAATGGTCTAGCAAAACTTGGACCCCCCTAGAGTTGGGACCATAGTTTGGTCCAACTATTACATGGTATGTTGTGCTTTGGGGCCCCCCATAATGGAATTGAGATGGCCTAGACCTAAATTATCCAGAGTTTCCATAAAAGTTTTGTTTTGGAATCATATTATCATCTCCAGTTAATCCACCCCATTGGTTATAAGTAAAATTCATTGCCAAACTAGTTTGTGGAGCAACATTACAATTTCCATTCGGTCCACCAGAAATATATTGGTAACCCAATGGCACTTGTTGTGGAACACTTTGTCCCCATACCCTTATCCCATTTTGATATAATGGTTCTTAATAACATTGTTCCCCTCCACCTTGTAACCATTATGGCTTATTGTTGGGTGGGCATTGGGAACCATCCATGGGGTTTGCAACCTCTTGGTCTTTATTTCCATTTGGTGCAAAGGTAGGTTTCAACAAGAAAAATTGAATAAAATCAAAAGGAAAGTTGACCAACATTGTTTGCCACAACTGTAATTTAAACCCCAAAAATAGAAAGATGAATGTACAAGCCACTAGAATGATATTAAAAAAAAATGAACTTACCTTTGCACCAAGGCTTGGGACCCCCTCTTACATAGGGTTTCTTCACTGGTTTATTTGTTGAACTCCCAAGCGGAATTTTAACCTCTTCATCACCAGTGTTTGTGTTTTCATCACCTTTTGAACTTGGGATGTAGTTTAATCCTTGCACACCGTCTTGCCAGGATGCACTAGTAATGTCCTTTGAACAATTTGAACCTACATCAATACTACCTTCAACCATACTTACACATAAGCTAAAGTTGCTTACTATACAAGCATTGCACGTATGTGGCCCTTCTTAGCTACATTTCAATCGTATTGCCTTTTTATTCACACCGGCATTGAGGGTTTCCCTCCTTTAAAAACAAATTTCATGATCAAGAATGTGTGAAGAATCAAGACTAGGGTCCACTTAATGACAACCTACAACCAAAATATAACCAATTTATTTGTAGTTGTAAAGCTACGAAAAGTTCAATATAAACATAATTGTAAATTTTAGATGCAAGGGTAAAATAATCTATTTCATTGAGTTTTCAAACTTTTAATTTCAAATAAGGAAGGGAAAAAAACACCAATATCCTTGGAACTATAACTTGGGGATCCAATGCTTTCTTACAAGTCTTGCAACACCTTGTCCACCCCAATGTTGTACAAAACTTCATTAACTCAAACTACTCAGCAATCATGAAATTCTTCATATGGAATTTTAGTTGTAAGAACATTTTCTTACATCAAGCTAGTTTAAGATCACTAAGCTCCTATGGGTTGCAAAAATAATTAAGGCCCAAAGTTAGAAATTTGTAATATTTTTTCCATGTGAACTATTGTTCAAGATGGAAATTGCATCAAAATATTGTGCTACAACCCAATTAGGCAAAATTAGTTCATTGTGCTACATAAATAAAATCAAACAATGTTAATAAAATGTTAGTCCTTGCTTACAATCCTCTGGTTATGAACACCAAGTACATTTAAAGGTTCAATGTGGTTGGCATTTGCGAAAACCAAGAATTGGAAAAATTTAAAGTCCTAAGTAAACATAATTTACTTAACAAGTAACAACTTTACACCTAACAAACTACCTAGGATTAACTCAACTAAGTTGGTTTTAAGTTTTACCTAAGATACAGTGATAACACCATGGCCATTATATAGAACCCCAACAAGAACCTAGGAAAACAAAATGTGGAAATGGGCATGGAAAATGCAACAGTATTGAGAAAATATAAAAAAACAATGCAAGGTTTAGTCATTGTCGCAACCCCACTTTGAGGGGAGTGTGAGGTCACCACTCACACTCCCAAAAATGGGACTTGGGAGTCCTCCGAGACTCCCAAAAACTTAGAACTTGATTGCAGGGGTCAAAACACCTTGCATTGAGGTGTTCTTTATACCATTGGAAAAGTCTTAAATTGTAGATGTCCAAAATGGCTTGCATGAGCCATTTGGACATATGCAGCACAAGTTATGGTCGAAAGAAAGGCCGGGAGTCAAACTGGCAGTTTGACTCCCGACCACTAAAAGTTGGGAATCGACCCGATCTCGGTGTGTGCAAATGGGTTGCGACACACCGTTGGAAAGCTCTCAAGGAGACCTACAAGTTTGCTTTATACCTCCTCCCGATCGGAGGTCGGAGCGAGAAATTATGAACACCTAAAGTCTCGGGAGTCCAAACCGGGACAATTTCGGGATTCCACTTTGGGAGTCCTGGGAAAAAGTGCCATTCGGATGCAAGTGCGACGGAGAGTCACAGAAAATACTATATGGGGGAAGGTGGTGGCTTCCCCCGAATCCCGCCGTGGTGAGTCAAGTGAGTCTAAGGTTGCCCGTGGCTTGTTCCAACACCAAGAGTGTTCCAAATGTGAACTAACCAACTTGTTAGTTGGTTTTGAATGCAGGTGCGAGTAACTAAATAGCTTGTCCCTCTTCCTAGTCTAATCTCGAAGCTTTCAACACGCCCCTCTTACCCCCTTTTAGTGCTAGAAACTAGGAGCGGCACCAAGTTCCAACTACTTCCGCTCTTTGACATAGTTGGACCCTTTTGGGTCTAACAAGGAACTTGGGGGCATGTCATCATTGTACCTCAATATGTTAATTGAACCAAAATTAAATGCCAAATGGCATGGTCCAACCTTATGCATAGCTCAGTTTGAAATAACAAAGATAAACATTTAGTTACACCCTCAAACTATCATTATCCACATCCTTTTTATATTTTAACACTTTAGAAAAAGTTGCATTTATAATGACAAATTAACTCAAAAGAGACAACCATCAAGGATTAACTATTTAAATGCAAGAACGTTTGTGGCTACATAATATGTATCTCATGAATACAAATTTGTGAACCTTTGGAGCTGCAACTGGTTACAACAAAAGTTCTGGCCAAACCAACAATGAACAAAAAAGAGGACAGTAATAGCCAAAATGTTATTTTATCTTGCAACTTATCATAAGTCTTGATTGCAAAGTAGATGTTTCCAAAATATATGCAAGTCATTTAAGCTTTGTGGGAACATATTAGTCAAACCCATTGAACAAAAGTGGAAAAAAAAATTAGCACTTGAGAGTTTGATGAAGTTACTTGCAAAATAAGAGTGGGCTTGAATCACCTCCAACCACTCCAAACCTTTCAACTGCTTCCTATTTGTCTCTCAATTATGGTCTAAATTACTAGTAGCAAGAATTAAAAACACACATGAAACAAAAGAAACCTATAGCAAAGGCATCTAAAAACACACCAAGTTGTGGAGCATAAGCAAGTTTGAAATAGAGGGGTCAAGAGTTAAGATTCATAGAGAGAAATATCTTTCACATACGTATTGTACGACAAAAGGGTGTTTGGTGCACAATGACTAGTTATAGCTGGTAGGGGAGTTAAGAGAGTCAAGACATAATGTAAATATGGTGTTTGATAAACAATGTCAATTAGAGACTTATGTTTATAATTCCAACACTAGAATCCAACAACAATGATGATAATTCCTTTGTAATGGATCAAATTATACCATAGAATAAAAGGTTCTTAGATTACTGGAGGGTTACATTAGGGTTTTTAAATAAGGAACTTCAAATGTTTAACATCTAGTTGATTAGGGTTTGGTGAATATTAGCTTATGTTGTTCTCCTTTTACCAAGGTTTCGTGTGTCGCAACCCCATTTTTAGGGAAGTGTGAGGTTGCCACTCACACTCCCGAAAACTGGACTTGGGAGTCCTTCGAGACTCCAGAAAACTTAGAACTCGATTGCAGGGGTCAAAACATCTTGCATTGAGGTGTTTTTTATACCATTGGAAGGTCTTGGAGTATAGATGTCCAAAATGGCCTTGCATGAGCCATTTAGACATTTGCAACACAAGTTATGGTTGAAAGAAAGACCGAAAGTCAAACTGGCAGTTTGACTCCCGACCATTAAAAGTCGGGAATCGACCTGATCCCGGTGTGTGTAGGTGGGTTGCGACACACATTGGAAAGCTCTCAAGGAGACCTACAAGTTTGCTGTAGACCTCCTTTCGATCAGAGGTTGGAGCGAGAAATTATGAACGCCCAAAGTTTTGGGAGTCCAAACCGGGACAGTTTCAAGCATAGTTATGACATTCTCGGTGCGAAAATGTTATGGAAGCCCAAAGAAGCAAGAATTTTAACGAATTTTATAGATCAACCAGTGTAATTTGGTAAACATTTTGGGGTCAAGAATGTTCTGACAAGGTGCTAAATGAAGAATTTTAAAGAATTTTAATGTGCAAAATGAAGAATGTCATCACTAGGGTTTCAAGACTCCACTTTGGGAGTCCCAGGAAAAAGTGTCATTCGGATGCAAGTGCGACAGAGAGACTCAGAGAATACTATATGGGGGAAGGTGATGGCTTCCCCTGAGTCCGGGCCGTGGTGAGTCAAGTGAGTCCAAGGTTACCCGTGGCTTGTCCCAACACCACGAGGATGCATAATGAATTCTAATAAACTTGTTGGTTGATTTTTAGATGCAAGATCGAATAACTAAATAACTTGTCCCTCTTCCTAATCTAATCTCGGAGCTTTCAGCATGCCCTTCTCACCCCCTTTATTGTTGGAAGCTGGGAGCGGCACCAAGTTCCAACTATTTCCACTCTTTAACATAGTTGGACCCTTTTTTGGGTCTAACCAGGAACTTGGGGGCGCGTCATCGTGTGTACTGAGTAGCTTGCTTAGTGTGGGAGGGACGAAAACTATTACGATTGGAGAGTTCAAGAGCAAGCTCTACAAGAACATACTTTTAGGCATGTACATACTCTTATTAAGAACTTGATTGCACATTTTGTGGTTTATAAGCATATATTATAATTTGTGTGTTTTAGCATGATTAAGCTAGTAGAAGCTTAATCGTCCAAAGCTAGTAAAAGCTTGAATTGTCCAAAACTAATAAAAACTTGAATTATCCTGACCATCTTTTCTTTCAATGTTTGTTTGTCTAACTCCTTATGTTAATTTTCTCCTTGTTTGCTTTGAATGCAATCAACTACATTGAAGAAAGAAAAAATTGCATAGACAACCATAGTTGAACACTCAAGCCCTTCGCATCTAGAACTTACCTTTCTTCACAAGGTATTATCATTCTTTCTATCTCCCTTTTCACCTTTTTTTGATAGTCATCTCTATTTTTTTGTTGATTCTATAGGTGCAAGTGTTAAAGACATCTTAGATAAATGAAATGAATGTAAGGTTCAAATATGTCCCCCACATAAAACAAAAACTTATTTGAATCCCACCCACCATCCCTAGAGAAATAAACTCTTCACCCAAGTAACTACTAGTTAGTAATTGTCAACCACCCCATCCATTAACCCTCAAGACTGTTGTTCTCACTAATTATTACTTGTCAAGAACAACAAAGAGTCTTGAGAGAACTTAGTTGTCCATTTATGTTAGATTATCACGTTTACCTATGTTTTCTATTCTATTGGCTCAAGTGTTCACCAAGTTCTTGTCCATTTATGTTGGGTTGTATTTAACTCTATTTTCCATTTCTATTGGCATAAGTGTTTACCTCCATTGTCCATTTTTGTAGGACTATGTTTACCTCTATCCATTTTTGTAAGATTGTGTTTACTTATGGTTTTCAATTCTAGCAAAAAATGTATAATTGATCAAGAAATACACCATAATCTTCCTCAAGATTGCAATTTCTTTTCCCATTAATGCATAGCCTTGCCTTAATTTTATTGAACATGATTCAAGGGTAATTATGATCCAATAGGGGCTAAATTTGATTATAGGGGCTATTTAGGTTGATTGTCTTCACTTGTAGATGGCATATGGTGAACCATTTGCGGCAAGTTGTGAAGTAGAGGTTGATTACAATGGCAACTCATACTTGGCCTCTCATATGATGTTTTCAAGATTGTGAGTTTTCCAAAAATGTGTGAAGGCATGGACAATGTAGCATTGTTGAGTTCTCTTTATGGTTAGAGACTTGTCTCTAAGTGTTGGAAGGAGATGTCCTATACTAATGTGGTCTAGCGTATTTTCTAGGTCAACAAAATTGACATTGCAGCATTTCATTGGCCTAATGGGGAGGACATAATGCTTGGGCCATTGTCCTATGATGTTTATAAGTGGTTGCTAGAGGTGTTGCAAAACAAGAAAACTCAAGAAAAGGGGAAAGAGGATCTATCCCTTGTGTCCATCCCTAAACTTTAAAAGATCAAGAATGAAATGGAATTGCTTTTGGGGGATAAGGTACCCGGCCAATGTGAAGAAGCCCCTGAAGATTGTGAATGTGATGTTATGTCTAGACAACAATGTTGCATTATCTACAATGTCATGCATGGTGATTAGCCATATTCATTTTGAGGGAAGGTAGAACATGGTACTAGATTTGTTGATACAAGGATTTTGATTGTGGCATTTTGAGCCTCACATCCATTGCAAGTCCCATTAATTTTGGATCACATTTTTGTATATTTTATATGTTTGTTAATGGTTTAGACATGTAATTACTTCCATATTCCTCTATGAGATTCCAACACATCCAAAATACAATAGAACATAAACCTATTTATATTTTTGCTACAAATTATTCTCATCAATGAAATCTATGTGCTACAATTGCACCATCTGGATTCTTATGTTGAAATTTTTGCAAATGGATTTGAAACTAATGAATGACATGGGGGTGCATTCACAGTAAAAGGAGCCAAAATAGTTATCAAATGCAATGTGATATTGTACCATGTTTACTTTGAAAGACAAGTTTGTGTAATGTATTTATTCAAATTACTATTTTTATTTGCAATTATATTTAGTTGCTAATGATCTTCCACAAATTTAAAGTCATTTCATTAAGTTTTGAGAATCCTTTCATGCACATAAAACACTTAAAATGTAGTCATCAACTAATGTTTTTAAATTCAAACGTCCTTTTGTTTATCAAATGTGCACCATTCATTCCCAAAGTTTGAGAAGAGATTCATATTGATAATTAAAAGTGCAAAAGGAGTTGAGATTAATAAAAAAACTTATTTATTACACATATTTACACATTTGGTTCAAATGTGTTTTAGGCCTCTAAATTACAAGATTTGATGATGTGTCTTTAACAAAAGTTATTCATTTTTATATGGTGAAGGGCATGGATAAATTTATGGAGGAAAAAATATTATTTAAATAATTTATTTCATTGATTTCTATCATGTTGTCTTGAAAAATGCATAAATTATCTTCAATTTTCAACTTTTTTTATGTTCAAAAAAATGATTTTATGTGATAAATTTCTTCCAAATAATGTAAAGTTCAATTTAATATACAATTTTGGGATGTGTAATTTATCTTCAAGATGTAATCACTTCTTATATTCAAAGGATAATCATTTTGTCTACACATTTAGTTTTTTGTACTTGAAATTAATTAATGTATATAAGTAGATAACATTGCCAAAAGTTGGGTGAAATTTTTTATATATTTCAAAGTGAATGGTGTAAAATATGATTAAACCTAGTCATTACAAAGCACTAAGTTCCTAGCACTTTTGGCTCCTTTTACTGTGAATGCACCCATGGACATATTGGGGTTCAATTACATGGGCATGCCAATGATGCCATGTGTTGTGCCATACAAGTCCTATTAGGTGTTGTGAATGCTTGTGAGTTTGATTATTTTCTTCAACCTTTTCACTTATGTGTGGATGTAACTAATTAAGTTATATTGCAATAGAGAATTAAATTAGGTTAAATTTGCTGATGCATATAAATTAGGTTAAATAGAGAGGAGACCCCATTTATATGTATCAAATTATGATGACATGGGAATGGTTATGGGTGTTTCCCTTTGTTTGGAGAAGTTTACGTATGATGTTTTGTACAAAATATAATTGTTGTTATGAAAATTTAAAAGAAAAACTAAATAGGTGGCCCTTAGAAACAAGTTTCTAACCATTGAGTAAATTTAATCATGCTTAATTAATGCATTAACTTGTTTGAAGCCTTACTGCCTTAGGGAGGTAAATTACATGGAACTACCTTGTCATTCAAATTTGCAATATACCTATTTACTACATACATTGATGAACATTATTTATATATGCAATGCTATATGCACAATGTTCAAAGTCCAACTAGGGATTGTGACTACCCTAAAGAGATAATAACATGTAAAACTATGAGAAATTGTCACTTAGATTATATTGTAATGCCAACATAAAGAAAAATAAGTTTAAGTCAAATGATGACAATGTTTTTTTTATGGGGTCTTCTTATGCCTGAAGCTTTTGACTTGTCTTATTATCTAAAATTATGCAACTATTGCATTTGACAATTCTGCTACATACCCAAACAACATCGGGTTGCATAAACGGTATGCAACTTGTGGCTATCTACTCTAGTCCGGTCATTATAAAATAATGGAATTGATAGTCATTGCTCCTCTTCCCATATTGATAATGTTGAATTTGTTACTTGAATATTTGAATTAGTTTTGGTTATTTGATTCAATTGGGAAAATTAGGTCAAGGAAGTCCTTGGAAAATAATCTTCATACAATATGTTTGTACACATATTAAATGTTAATGTGCCCAAAAGTGCATTTTCCCCATTGAATTTTATTGTTAGGTATTTCCATTTTGACTACCCTTGTACACTGTTTTCCAACCTTATGGTTATTGGGGATGTTTTTGTTTCCTATGTTTTGCAAACTTGGCAAAAGATATGCAAGACCAACTAAAGGACATTGACCAACAAAGAAGTCAAAATGATAAGTTAGAGGTGTGAGAGTCATCTTGGGCACATAAATTAGGTGTGCAAAAATTCAAATGCCCATGCAACCTTTGCCTAAGGAGATTGAGACCTAAGTTGGTAGAAATTGTACATGAACATTTGATCAAATTCGGGCGACACCCATAATATCGAATTTGGAAAGGACCAGGACTTGCAAATGATTTCGATGAGGAATGGGCAGCCCATGCTAGGAAACGTACAGAATCCACTATAGTACAGTTGGATGAAGGTGTGCACATGGAGACATGAAAAGAAAGATTGGACATTGAAAAGAATGGACAATGTAAATTATGTTATCTATTTTTTGATTCATTCTTTTCAAAGTTCATTTATCATGCAACATGGCTTAAGTCAATTGGGTCACATGGCAAAACCATGTTCCATTTAAAATAGGTTCAACCAAGATCATACTTGTACTTTGAATTTAATCTTTTTGAAATATTAGTTATGTTGGATCATGGCAACTAATAATTGGCCTACAATTTAATTGCAAATAATGGAAAGTAATCACAAATGATATACGATTGGTCAATGAATTAAATTGTATCCATTGATTGTATCCTTCATTCCTTAGTTATGCAAAACATCATAATAATGTCAACATTTACAACTATAAGTTGTGTGCAATTAGACTCATGCAACTAATGCAATTTTAATTGTAAATGTTTGTTGTGTTTATTTTGTAATCACAAATTATAATCACGATATGACGTTTTTCTTTTAATGAATTTTATGACACCTTTCCTAATATATTAATTTAACATTTGGATAAGTTTGAAAATAATTTAATAAATATAAAATATCTTTCAAAACATGCTAAAACCCATAATTAACCAATGTGTTTTAGCACAATGAAAGTGTTAAAAAATAATCTAAGCATTGTTTTCAACATTTTTACCAATCCAATGTTGTCACCTTAACTTGTCGAGACTAGTCATAAACAACTCAAGAGGCACCAATGGATCCTATTTGCAAAACATATGGTTAAAATCCCAAGTTTGGCCAAATAGGCCATCATGGTATAATAAATTTGTAATATTTTGGTAGACTTTATAAGTCGAAACATTTAATGGCCTCAACAAACATTGAATGTATTATACACAACCATTTGCAAGATGGCCATGAATCCAAATTACAAGAAAGTCTTGCTATTAGTTTGATGCTTGATATCTCAACACATCAAAACAACTAGTTTAATCTATTACTTAAAATAAGTGTTTGTTTGTTTTGTATGACCCTGCCATAACCCTCCAAGGGTTATGGCATGTTGGAAATGTTGGTATCAAAAATAATGCCAAAAATCCCTCAAGAAGGTGGCCTCTTTGTTTTACTATTGGTAATGTTAAAACACCCTCAACAAGGTCATGTGCACATTAGTTGTTTCACAATTTTCACACCAAAGGAACAAATTTAGTTATTGAATTTAGAGTGATTTTTTTTCAAAAATAAATTAAAAACATTAAAAAATCATAAGAACCCTGTAATTAAGCTGAACTCAATGGGAATAGTATTGGGATGGGTGACCTTCCATGAGGTTTAAATATACTTGCCCAGGCCAATGGCACACAGGCTCACTGGTAAGAACTAAGATTCCAAATCCTACATGGGCATTGGGTAGAATTTTGCCAGGCCTTCCTTTCTGCATAGTTGTAAATTTTGTAAATTTATAGTCCATTTAGTAAATTTAGGACACAAAATACTTTACTACAGAAATCTTTCACACACAAAGCTCAAATTGGTGTGCTCAGACACAAAGATCTACTCTCACACTGACTAAGCAACTGGGTACCCAAATCCCAAACATGAACCAACACAAATCCCGAACTATCAAATGGGTACTCAGATCCCAAACTACATATTTTCACACATCTCTCACACAACTAAAAATTACTGAACTTAGCATAATGCACACTCAAATCCCAAACTAACAAATTATAGGCACCTATGCAAATTATCCCAAACTATATCTTTCACTCATACATATGATGATCCAAATTGTAGGTACCCAAATCTTGAATGCAATTACAAACTACCAAAAGTCTAG
>Ga0116227_10006926_pt1 | contig 22561 bp, 18 predicted proteins | sample S1TSphgellanicum_FD_89693 | JGI IMG/M metagenome (GOLD analysis project Ga0116227, IMG submission 89693) | Host-associated microbial communities from peat moss isolated from Minnesota, USA - S1T2_Fb - Sphagnum magellanicum MG | ecosystem: Host-associated > Plants > Peat moss > Unclassified...
ATGGGGATACCGATGCATTGTCTATAAACACCCTGACCAAAACAAAGAAACAAATTGTCTAATAAGAAATCCAGCCAAGAGATCAAATCTGAAGCCTCTGTGACTTTGAACCTATGAAGATTTTCAAACAAATTGATCTCTGCTTTATTTTTCAGCCACAAAAACCTAAAGTTCAAAGCTGTTTTCTGAACCATCAAAAACTTAAATTGATGAAGCTTCAGCATCTGATTAAACACTTTATTATCAGAACTCTCATACATGTTTTTAGATCCACTAGGTCAATTTGAGTGTACAGAGTTGAAAAAATCAAAAGACTGCAACAGAAGTGGGGAAGCTTTATCAATTTCAGATCTTGAAAGATTAAGTTTATTTATTACCTCCACCACTCCAGTAGAGTCATTGAGAATCCAACTACTATCACAAGGAAAATCTGCATTTTCAAGTCTAGACACCCATAGGTCATTGACTGTAGGAAACATAGCTTTGAAGAAAGACCACAGCCATTTAGAAACATCAGTCAGAGAAGTAGAGCTGGCTGCACAGATAAATCTAGGTTGAATTGGGTTTTTATGAAACTTCCAAACAGCACAAAGAAACGGGAGACGAGGGCCACACTTAGAACACCTTTAAAATTATGAGCCTTATTAAAGGAGAGATGAAGTTTCCAGACCAAACAACAACTGATCATAACAGCAATCTGCAAGAGGAAGTGAACAGAAAAAACCTCACAAAAAGAACAGAAGATGCACAAAAGAGCAGATATGTAAAATAGAAACAGATCTCCATACTTGATGTCCACCACCAAGACTTTGAAGTTGACAAGACTTCTAGAAAAGAAGTTCATTTTGAAGCTTCCACTACATTGAAGTTACAAAGAGACTCCATTGACCTCAGCTCCTCCTTGCTCTTTAGCCAAACCAATTTAAAGAATTGACTTCTAGAAAAGAAATCTTGCCCAATAGAGAAAAGGCATTGTGTACAATCACACTTTTGCTATGAGATCTGAGTGGCAAAAACTTGTCTAATGAGGTGAGAAATTAGAAGAATGCAACAAAAGAGAGAAGATTCATCTAAATCTGATCTGGAGAGGTTCACAAAAGTGAGAACATACACAACTCTGGAGAGACTTTAGACATCCAACTATTTGGGACAGTGAATGGAAGTTGAAGTGACATGTACAAACCTATGGTTGGCAGGGTTTATGGAACTTCAAAGCTGCACAAAGAAAGGGAATAGTGGGTATTCAAGTTTTGATGAAGAGAAGTTCCAGACTATTAACACCAGCATTAATAGCACTAATAACTTAACTGCTTAAGAATAAGCAGTTAACAATATTAGTGCTTAATATTGTTAGCACTAATAACAAACTGCTTAACTGCTTAATAATTGAGCACTTTTACTGCTCAATTAAAGAAAAGTATTGTGTAATACTCTAAATTTGCCAATTCTTCAATCTCATTTTCAATGCAAGAACACTACTGTTTCTGAAGACTTCAAAACATCTTTCAATGCATTCAGTGGGAAGCACTTTGTAGAAAGAAAAATCAAACATACACATGTATCCAACAAGTTTGGAGGAAATCAAGGTACCTGACCATCAGCACCAGCAGAAAAGACCGAGCGATGGTCAGGAGAAGCAGCCAATGCCAGCACATCAGCATCATGCCGAGTTTGCACCTGCAGCAGGGTGCCCTGTTTGGCATCCCAAAACTGGGTGCTACCACTGCTGTCACCACTCACAATGCTCCCATCCCTAAATCGCCAGAGTTCAATGTCAATTCCACCACTACTAACATATGCAGCTCTGAACAATATTGGGCCTACAGGATTGTATATGGGGTTAGTACAAGGGAATATGTGGCCTAACTCCAAAATTACCTTCAAGAAAGATCATGAATACAACAATCTTCTCAACAAAAAAAACTAGCCAAACCTCTGTGAAGGTTGGTACCTTAAAACCAACAAGTCCCAGATACAAAAATCTGATGCACTCCCCTTGCCCCCAATACCAGCTGTGATTCTATAAACTTCACGATTGCTGGCAATATCCCAGCATCGTATGCACCTGCTTAACAAAAGATAACTCTCATGAGCATCAAGAAATCTCCATACTCGCAGTTAATGGTAAGCAGAACCAGATGAAGAAAATTCCTTTTTATGTCGAGGAAAAACTCCAGATAAGGTCTTACAGACAAAGAAGAAGAAATACATGGAAGAGACAAACTTGTTAGAGATAAAAGTATAATAGTTTGTACTACTATAAACCTAGTAGTATTAAAAGGAGTGACAGTCTCTCACTTGAACAAAAACCATCAACAGTAACATACATGATAGAAACTTTACTATCACAACATACACACTGGCTTCATCAGCTCCCTAAAGCAGATACAGGCCACGTTGTTACAGGGAACATGTTCACAAAAGAAACTTGCTTACCCATCTGATCCACCTCCCAGCAACCTTGTGCCATCCCAAGTCCATGCTACACTCAGTATCCGACCTGCTCACACACCCAAATAGGAATAAATCACCTCCAAAAACTCATAGCACACAGTTCAAAAGTTTGATAATGTCAACAATTAAATCTATGGATCCACAGTAGAAATCCCACAAGTGCCATCCACATCAGGTGATACCCAGGCTTATTAGAGGCAACAAGTAAGTATGAAATTGCAGAGAGATCTTGACAACAATTTGAAGCTAACATGACAGTGAGTGCAGTCATAACCGGAGAGTTTCTCACAAAGTGTCAGACCATCACCTTCATCACAAAGACCAGTAACAAGCTCCTATGACTACTGACCAACTTCATCAGTTCCCAAGAGTGGTACCAAGGCACATTAGAGGGAACAAGCAAGAAAATTACAAGAGCTCTGACATCAGTGTACAATCCTCACAGTCAAACAAGGTCCTTGCAGATGGAAGATGGGCCAAAGAGATCTCACCTTTCACTCGTGGGAATGACTGGTGATAAATCATACCCAGTTGCTTGTCAGAAACTGCAAAAATCCGCACACATCCATCTTCACAAGCAACTGCCACTCTTTGCTCCCTGTTTTCAGGGTCCTGCTCATCCTGACTACCATTGCTGCTTGCATCCTCACTATCACTGCCACTTTCATCCTCCTGGCTGCCTCTACTTTGCGGAATCCCGCTACTCCTCATCATAGTTTTTGATCTCATCACATGTTCTGCAGCCAGCTGCCACACAGCACCACCCATGGACTCCACAGCTTCCTGCAAACCATGGAAACCTGATCATATTGACGGACAACAATGTCCAAAACATAAATGATGATAAGGTCCAGAAGGAATTGAAGTTGTGTGGAAATCCCTCCCACACATAAGGCTGGTGGAATTTCACAAATATCATACACCTTTGCATCAGGTTGAATGTTGTAGGGGATGAACCCTTACCTTAGGTTGAAGAGTTTGCAAATTCCACTCTGTGATAAATCCATCAAGACCAGCTGAGAATAATCGACCATGTGGCTCATCTTCATCTTCAGATTCACACCATACCAATGATGAAATCTCTGCATCTTTTCTACCTGCAATCCTCTGAGAAGTGTTCCAGACCAACACTCAGACAACATCAGCTCAAATGAACATTTGAGCTGATGGGTTCTCTTCAAAACATTTCCCAACTGCTGCACTCCAAAGTTGCAACCCTTGCATGCATGCCATGAATACACTCCAAGTTATCCTGAACCTAACTTCTTCTGCAATATTTCAACTGGAAAGAACAAAACCAACTCGACCAGTGGAGCACACACGGAACCACATTCCCAAAGGACTCAAAAAACAAAGGACTACACCAACACTCCTCCATGGCTTCAAACATACGATCCAACAGACCCTCGAAGTCTACCAGCAGCAGCAGTAGCAGCAACAACGGTGTCCAGGAACATCAGATGCACACTAGCGTAAACAGAAACACACAACAACGAGGAGGAAGGAGAGGTGGAAAACGCAAGTTCTTACCAATTGACAATGCCAGCCAACAGAGCCTGCAGCAACACTCCAAATCTCGATAGCTCCATTCTCTCGCGCCGCGGCTACCAGTGTCCCGTCGAAACTGGTGGCTAGAGCTACTACCGCACTCGGCGTCCAGTCTATCTGCCGGCATCTATGAACCTCCAGCATTATGATCTGCCTTTCTCTATCTCCTTAGGAGGAAAGGAGAATTCTTCCTCAAGGGACAGCAACCGAAAATCGCTGCAAACAGCATTGAAACTTGTGAGAGACGAACGAAGAAAAGACCAACGAATCCCACCACAATCTCTGTCTCTGTCTCTGTGTTGTGGAGGTTTGGGGTTTAGCCGGAGGTCGGGGTTTGCAAGGAAAGAAAGAGAGGCTGCAGGAGCTTGGATTAGGGTTGAGAGAGAGAGAGGCGCAAATTAGGGTTTGAAGCGCACCAAGCGATTTTGTCACCATTCGGCCGGGAGTTCTTTTTATTGTTTCCTCTCTATATGCGAGAGTTTCCGAAAAGGGATCCGGAAGGTGCGCAGTGAAGCGGCAATAGCGGCAGGAAAAGCTCAAGGAAGAAGCGCGAAGAAGCAGCAATAACGGCAGGACTATTGTAGCTTTGGGTTTTACGATGGAACCCTAACTAAGCTGGACTAGAGCTTTTTATGGTTGAGATGAAGAATTCCATCGAGGACTTGATTCTCATTTCGTGAAATCGAAAGCAGGGATTCGACCTTGTACCCTTCTTCTGCAATTCAGTTGTTTGTGTTTTTCCTGTTGCACGCAAATCCTGTAACCTTAAGACTGAAACCTGTGCATCGGTATGGAGATAGAGGGAATTATCGATCAGAAAGCAGCTTGGAGGTTATTAGAGCTTATTTAGCTTTGTGAGATTTTCTTGCGGCATATTGCAGGAAGTTAGATGGAGAATGAAGAAGTTCTGGGCTTAAGGGTTAGGGTTAAGGGTTTCAGTGTTGAGGTGTGAGAAAGAGAGAGAGGAATGGAGAAGGAGAAGGATTTGGAGGTTTTCAGAACTTGCTTAGCTTTGTGAGGTTTTCCTGCGGCATATTGCAGGAGGTGAGATGGGGAAGAAAAAGCTCTGGGATTGAGTTCTAGGGTTAAGGGTTTCAGTGTTGAAGTGTGAGAAAGAGAGAGGAATGGAGAAGGAGAAGGATTTGGTGATAGAACCGCCTTGGCTACCCCCACCAGTATTGCAGCTTGATGACAGCCGATACCAAGGTCGGTTGTCTTATCTGTGCCCTACTCTCAAACTATCTCAGCTTTGCCCTTCTTTTGTGAGCAAGAATGGACCTGCAAGCTTGGTGTTGGAGTCGGTCTCTTGTGGTCTGCAGCCAGCTTCAGTGTCTTGTACAGAATCTACGATGGTGAGTTTTCCAATTTCAAATCCATCTTCTGTGATGACTGCATTGGAACTGACTCCAGTGCCTGCTTCGGGACATACTTCTAGTTGTCTGCAAGTTCCAATTTCCTGTGAAGGATCCTCATTGGTGACATCTGCAATCTTGGATCCAAATTCTTTGATGGCAGTGCCCAACTTAGCCTCTTCACCTGCTTCTGTAGATCCTGGTTTTGTCAGCCGCCATCCTGAACTCCCTCTGTCTCTGGTTCCATCTTCTGTCAATCCTTCTGGCTCTGACGGTTTCCCATCTTCTTCTTCCTGTGCCTCCTCTGTTCTTATCTCTGATCCCTGTCACACAACTGTTGCTGCACGCCTGTTGGGTTGCTCCATGTGGGATTCAGCTTGTTCTGGAACTGATGCCTCTGCAGCCAACAATTCCATATCATCAGTTGGAATTCCTAGTGCTGTCACAACTCCTCTCTCTATGGAAGGAATGAATGTTGAAGTACTCTGGTCTGAAAAAGTCTTTACAGCAGATCATTCATCTGCTCAGGAGGAAGTTTTGGTGGGCAAACCATCTCAGGTGGTGGCTACAGCAGATTCCTCACAAAATCCTCCAGGTGAGTGTCTTTGTTTCAAACTGTATTTTATCCTACTCATGTGTATGAGTTGTAGCAGCAATTTGCAAGACGCCTGTGATGTTTCTCACAAACTTCACAGCTGTCAGTTCTAATTCCTGACAATGTGAGTCATTTCAGCATGTCTCATTTGCAATTGTGTATCCTGTTCAGCTCTGCAGATTATCAGAAGATCAGTGTTGCCAGCATTGCTGAAGAGAATGCTTGGTGTTTTGAAAGGATTTCTGAAATGTGTCTTGAAACCTAGACTATTTACTTACATGAGAGCATGATTATGTTGTGCTGGGTCAATTTTCCAGGATTGATGCAGAAGACCACATTTGTGAACAATGCAAAAGAGAATGATGTTGGGTTACCAGGACCTGAGACAGCACACTCTGGAGCTGCCATGGCCAGTGATGGTTGGGAAGCAAGGGAGAGCGTTTCTCCAGAGAATATGGATGCAATTGAAATGGAGCTTGAGGAAGGTGAAATATCAGGTGAATGGGAACAAGATGAAGATTCTGAGGCTGCTGCTGCTACAACATATGAAAATGGAGGGGTACCTCAAAATCAAATGCAAAGCTCAACACCCGAGCTATTGGAGGCAATTGCTGTTGCACATCAGAAGGCAAATCAAGCTTTGGTTGCTGCACTTAGTTCAAACCATCTTGATAAGAGTCATACCAGGAACAATAAGCGACGGAAGGGTAAAGGTGCCATTGCAAGGCAGCGAAAGAAACTAAAGCTCAAGACATTGAAAGAAAGTGATGAGAAGAGGCTTCAAGGTAATAGTACAAACTCAATCCAAATCTTGTACTCTCATTCCAGAACGTTAGTTTTTCATGTCCATTCAAGTGTTGTCTTTGGTGATGCAGAGGGTAAAAGTGCCATCTCAAAGGATGGTGTCAAACCTGCTGAGGAATCTGACTCAAAGACTGGTGAAAAGCGAAAACAGTCAGGAGTCAACAAGGTTTCACTAAATAAGAAACCAGAGCATGTAGAGGTGCTGAGAGAGGTACTCAATATATCAAATATGCTTGTCACCTGTCAAAGATGCTTGTGCAGGCTTGATGTTGGCTCACTTGGTAATCAACTGCCCTACTTCTTGGGTTTACACTGATGGTGTCGAATTGCTTGTCTCTGTCTGCAGGAGAACAAGGGTTTGCTTTCTTCACTTATTGAAGAAGAAGTTGGGCTGTGGACCACAGATATAGGTGATGAGCAGATCACAAGCGCACAGGTCTGTCTGCTGGATTTTTATATTCCTTCCCTAACCACCAGTGTGATGGATCAAAACAGTGCATCCATTATGACTTCAGAACAAAGTAGAAGACCTGTTTCTATGGTTGTAAGCCCTAAGCACTGTTAGTGGATAGTGCACATAAGTGGTCAGGAGAGCACTGGTTTGAACCCCATAACATATTTTCCACTCTTTGTTTTGAGTCAGTTGTCCCCAGAACTTCCTGAATGTGTTACAGCTTTTCTTTGAGAATTAGGTTTTGTGGTAGAATGGTTTTTTGAGAAAAAAAGAGTCTCATGCAGGTTGAAATAGAGGGTGACAACAAGAAGAAGATGCGGGGCCCCATAACAGCTGAAAGGAAAGCCAAGAAAAAGGTTCATTCTTTTTCCCTACTCCTTCTGCTTCAATTTTCATATGACAGCAAGCTGACAATGGTAAGAGACCATTCAATTTCTTGGGTAATGTGTCATAAAATGTGGACCAGTACCTACAAATATATGTACTTCTTTCTGACTCAGAATTTGGTGCAAACTGACTTTTGTGAGAAGATTGCCTATCGGATAAAACGTGCTCGGAATGAACGGAAGCAGGGCATCGTTCGCAATCGCATGCTGTTAACTTCCAAGCCTACAAGTGTACCTTGCACATTTTTTTTGAAGGGCCGCTGTACACTGGTATGTCATGCTGTTTCTTTGTCTTTATTGCATATCGAGTGCTCAATTGTTTCCTGGACATGGACCGTGCTTAGCATCCTGAATCTCTGTCGCTCTTGACAAAGTCTACTTTGGTATAGGTTATCCAGACATCTGTTGCTTTGCTAGAGATACTAATAGCTTTCTTTCTGTCTGAAGGGAGCAGATTGTACCTTCTCACATGATGTGGTTCCAGTGACCAAGTCAGAGGTATGTAAATGTTTTCATGCAAATAGATGGGAGAAGAGCAGATAGTTGCTTTGCCATATGAGGTGTCTATTTATCAGATTGTTGCATGGGAAAACAAAACAAAAGATGGGATGAAGTTGAGGGACACAAATTGACCATACTGTGTTCTTCTTGGGTGGCACATTTCAACTCAAGAAGGCCACCTCATATGGTTCTGAACATTGAGCTGTCTAAGCTTGACAGTGTGGTGGCTGATGGGTACTGGTGCAGCCTTGCAAATTTTTCATGATCAATCGCTGCTTGAAGGGTGATGACTGCCCGTTTTCTCACTCATTGAACCTATTTCCTTGTAAATTCTTCCACACACGAGGTCTCTGTTTGGATGGTGATAACTGCCCCTTCTCACATGAGGTATGATGGGCAATTTTTACCAAGTGTTTTTTAATGTCTTTTCTGAAACTCTCAAGTACAGCTTTCTTGCATGGATTGTACAATATCTGGGTGTAATCAGTGACTGATAGCAGCATGTGGTTGTATGATTTGCCATGAAATAGCTCTGATTTAGTTTTTAACTTCCATGTGCAGCCATTGACCGAAGAGCAACGCAAGAACCTTCAAAAGCGTTTGGAGCATGACAGCAAGGAGCGGCGAACTGCCTCAGGGGCCCAGTTGGTTGTAGCAACATCTGCTATAACCTCATTAGACACACATCCTGACAAAGATTCTGCAGCAGACTATGCACCAACCTGGAACACCAGCCCAGCCGAAGCTTTGGGCTGGAATGTTTCAACACCTGAATATATGCCTTCTAGTGTTCTGTCCTGTGAAAACACTTCTATTCAGAGCTCAATGAATTCTTTTAGGGCTGAATTTCCTAGTACACCACAGGTAGAATCCTATGAAAACACTTCCATGCAGAGCTCAATGAATTCTTTTAGGGCTGAATTTCCTAGTACACCACAGGTAGAATCCTATGAAAACACTTCTATGCGGAGCTCAATGAATTCTTTTACGGCTGAATTTCCTAGTACGCCACAGGAAGAATCATTGTTAGAAGGCTCAAACAATTTCCCAGAAAATCATGTAGTCTCAATCCTCGAGAGGAAATGTGAAGGAATACCAAGTGAGAATGCAGTGCTCCAAGCTGCAAAGAGGGCAGCAGCAGCAGCAGCAGCAAAGGCAGCAGGGACTAGTGCTGCTGACAAGCTCACCTTTGGCAGATCTACTCCTGGACTTCGGGCCAGCCCTGGATTGACCCACAGCATCTCAGCAGGGAACATGATCCGCTTGCATGGTCAAGGAGGGGATACTAGAGCTATGGAGCCTTTGCAGCGCTCACTTGAGAGTGACTTAGGGAATGAAATTTTGGACAATGGGGCACGAGCAAAGGTTGGCAGAAATGTAGGAGTAGGTTGCAGCTTTGTTTTAAGTGATAGCAGTTTTGGAGTAAGTGGGGTTAGAAATCAGGTTCAGGAAAGGGAAAAGGAAATGCATAGGAGTGGTGGAAGCCCAGATGTTGTAAGCAAGCTCCCTGGATCATCAGGATGTAAAGATTCATCGTCGCCTGTTACAGGGGAGACTCCAGTTGACCAATTTAGGACGCACGAAGCAGCAGGAGAGCAAACTAAGGGCAGCCCTGAATTGTTGGAGTCTCCAAGTACAGAGAGGGTCACAGCTGTTTACACCAGGCGAAAGAAGGTGGATATCCTACTGAGACAAGCATTGGACTTATGATGGGTAATAAGATTCTATTCCAATGTGAAGAGAGGAAGATGGTCTGGGCAGATGACACATAAGCGTTTGATGAGAGGATTGAATAACTATGGGGAGACTAATTTGCCTATCTACTTTGTCTAGTTTTTTAGTGCACAGAGATACAGACTGAGTTTTTATCGGCCTGAATTTGTGTGGGCCTGGCCATGCATTACTGTTCATAGCACACTCATACTTGAATTCTTGACAGGTAGACCAAATGTATGTCTTCAACGGAACTGCTTGCCTTCTCTTGTGTTCTTGCTCTTGTTGTTGAAATGTTCAACAAGTTGAAGGTGAAAACTTTGACAATCAACATCCTTGTGAATTGCATGTCATATGGACTACCTTGGGATGAGGTTTAGAATTTTGCATCTTGAGGAAAGATGGAGATCATTATGTGGGAAATTAGTCTGAATGAAGTGAAGTTTGCTTGGTCCTTCCTTATATGTACGTCTCTCTATGTGTTTTAACCTTAGATGCACTCATGTTCATAGACAAGCTAAATGAAGTCAAGCTTGCCCTCACAAGCTTGTTGCAACTTGAATGAGTATACTATTGACTTTAGCTAAAAAGAATGAACACTTTATGGTTTGCAGGTATGTCACTTGCTGGCAAAAACAATGATGCACAACTCAAGAAACTGGCCACCCAAAAAGAAGGAAGAAAGGCTTAGATGGTCATTGCATAATGAGTTATAAGAAATGTATGTTTTGTAAATAAGAAGACCTGAATAGGCCCCTTTGGATTTATGCAATCATCAAAGTTTTTTATATGCCAAGAAAACATGATTTACAACCTCATCAATCATAACCTAACTTAACTCTATCTAATGTTTCATGTTCAAGGGTGGGGATGAGGAAGTACCTTGCACACTATTTTGGAGTGCTATTTGGATGTGGGAAACACTAGAAGAGGTTCACATACCAAAGTTGGTGGAGATCCTCTCATGTATCACATGCTCTCCATCTATAAAAAGCATGTATTTTTTAGGCATCCATCAAGAGTTTATCATAAAATTGGTTACGTTGTAAAAATGAATGTATGTCATGTTGAAAGCATTTCAAATATTTTATAAATTAAAAAAGAAACACAATGAAAGCATTGGTTATAATGGTTCAAGAATCTTTTCAACATTTTGTACTCAATTCAAATATAGATTCAATCCAAATTTCTTCCACATGTTTTGATAATATATTATAAACATTGTTACGTAAAGGTATTAATGACATACATCATTAATGCAAATTTTGATGTTAAAACATAAAAACCTAAACATTAGTTCAATTATTTGATCGTTACTGTTGAGGTGACAAAATAAAAATGATTCCTTTGTAAAGTCTCAAGAATAATGTTTCGAGTTCGATTAAACTTGATCAATACTCTCGATCTTATTGAAAATAATGCATGAATACTAATTGTAATGTTTCATAAAAGTTATGTTATGAGTTTTCTTGAATAACAATGTGTCATGTCAAATTGATCACTCATTTTATTTTTCATAATGTTATGCAAATGTTTATCATCCATGAACACAAAAATAACACCATGTGTTTTGAACTTGACAACGTACTCCAACAAGCAAAACACTTTTTCTTCACCTTTCACTTGATGATTTCATATGTTATGTACAACAACTACATCAATTTCTTGAATTGGTATATAAATGAAATGAAAAATAACATAAAAAATCATACGTTTCTATTACCACTTGACATGAAATAGACTTCATTGTTGTCTTTGTTTTAATGCATTTTAACTTCATAATTATTTGTCAATGAGTAAGTTATGAATAACAATCCTTCTATCACACATTTGTTAGTACCATCAATTTGAAATTGTTCATTTGTTCCAAGCCCTTCCAAAACCTTTGAATTTTTTAAAACTACATAATTAGTCATTTGTTTTGCAAAACTTCTCAATTTCTCATTCATTTATGAACATTGATGGACATATTTATAGAAGACCACTCAATCACATGAAAGAACATATTTATGATATAGACCATGCACATTCTTGCGTAAACTTTTTCTACAATTGAGCATGCACATTTTTTATCTTTTGTAAGTCCAACCATTGTACCTTTGTCATCAACTCTTCCAAATCTTAATGTAGAACAATATCATACATCAAAATCCCTATAATAACAAACTTGTTTTTTTAAATAACACATTTTCTTTTTCATATTTTGAAAATGTAATATTTGAGTTTGAAATAAATCATATATATATGGAAGATATTTTGTGCAATTAAAAAATATTAACATTTTTCTATTCAATTACTCAATTCAATTGTACAAACTATTATTGATATTTGCATATTATTTGTGAGGCATTGAAACATATATGAATGTTTCAATGCTTCACAAATAGTTTTTCTTTTGTGTGGCAATGGTCAACAAATTTCCCCTTGACCTTGTAACTTATATGATAATTTGTCTTAAGTTTTTTGGGTCATCTAGCCTTCAAACTATTACAACTAAGATTTAATAATCTTTTTTTTTGGGGACAAGTGGTTATTTGACTCTCAAATTAATAAAATTACATTTTTTTTTGTTTTCCTTTGTCCAAGAGGTCACTTGACCCAAACCTCCATAACTATAATATTAATGTTTTTTTTGGCAAAAGAATCATTTGATCCTTGAACTTTTACAATTATATATTTTTTGGTTTTATTTTTGGGCCAAGGGGTCATTCAACTCCAAAGCTTCTACTAATATAATTATAATGATTTCTCATGCATCACTCAATCTATGTTTCTTCCTTGCCATCATATTACCAAACATATCGAACAAATTTGCATGTTTTATAAATTTTTCATTGATGGATTTCACATGTTTTGTCCCAACTTCATTTTTTCAAGTCTAAAAAACAATATTTGAACATCAAGTCTTTTACTTCCAAATTTGGTAAACTTTGATAATATAAAACTATATTTGATAAATAACATTTTTATGATTTCAAGTTTTGATTTTTTATAAAAAATTAAGACCTTCCAAAGTTGAAGGGTTCAAAAAAAATTAATTTGAAACATTTGATCATGGTTTTTTGAGGATACAAACCTATTATTTTGGATATAATGCTTATTGAAATACTTGATGTATGGAAATTCAAAAGTTCATATCCTCACAATTTTGATTTTTTATAAAAAATTAAGACCTTCCAAAGTTGAAGGGGGTCAAAAAGAATTAATTTGAAACATTTGATCATGGTTTTTTGAGGATACAAACCTATTATTTTGGATATAATGCTTCTTGAAATACTTGACATATGGAAATTCAAAAGTTCATATCCTCACAAATATTGAGTTAGATATGATTTTTGAAGTTGTAATTCTAATGTAGTGAAAAAGTTTGGGATTTTTTCAAAGTTTTTTAATCTTGTGTTTTCTTTCTTTTGGTACTTTTCATGATATAATTTCAAATTTACAAAGTTTATAAACATATTGCTTAATTTCTTTTCATATTTCAAAATTTATAATGTTTGTGTTTAATGGTTTATTTCAATTTGTATTTCCACGATGCACTATTAGGAGTTATAACAAACATGTATCATTAATATCAATTCAAACAAATATTGAAGTTACGGCTAGAAACATTATTGTTCAACATTGCCTTTTCTTAAATGAGTTGTTATTAAAGATGTACACAACTTGGATGAAGCCACATGGGGTAAAAATAGAATCAATGGAGTCGCCCAAGTGAGTGGACATTCCTTAAAATTATATTTTTGTATGTTTGGAAAATCATAAAGGAAACATAATAGTTTGAATTATCATAAATTTTTTTGGAATATTTTCCATTAATTGCAAAGTTTACATGTTCAAAACATGATGCAAATCAAAATGTTTTTTCATGTTCAAAACACTCAAACCTTAAGAATGAACAATCATTTTTTTTATTCAAACATCCATTTTCTTTACCAAATGTGCACCATTCCTTTTTTAAATTGGACATGATTTTAACATTGATTATTAGAAGGGCAAAAGGATTTGAAATAATGAATTTTTTTTTATAACCCATTTGAACACATTTGGTTCAAAAGTGTTTTTGACCCTGAAAATTATGTATTTTGAAAATGTGGTTTTAACAAAAATTGTTCATATTTATGTGATAATGTGCATGAATGCACAATATACATGATATGAAATCAATTTGCAATCAAAATGTATTTATATTTAACATACGATGTTAAATTGGGTATCCAAAACATAAAATTTAAAGATATAAACCAACACAAAAATGACACATGTCATGTGCAAATCCTTGGAAAATGACTTTTACCTTGGCACCCATGGTTCCTTTTACCGTGTTTTCCACCCATGGGCATTATAATCATTTGACTATCTATTATGGATAAGCCTTGCAATAAATTTGCCTTCATCTTCTTCTCATTACTTGTTCAGTAGGTATCAAATATTTTTGATACACACTTAAATTCTAAGTTATTTTCAACTTAAAAGTTGAAGGTTATCATTTATTGTGGGAATCATTGATTCAAAAATTGATAGGAATGTGCTTCCCCATAGACATTTTTGTAATTGTTATGTATAGGGTAACATGGGTAATTTATGATAAGTGGGAACAAAAGGAGTTTTGAATTTCCATAAAGTTTCCATATGTTGGCTTTACATAGCATAAAAATCAAACATCATTTTTCCCCCCTTGTTGCATGAAACCATGATGAAGTAGACAACGTTTATACCTTGTCACAAAAAATTACAAGTACACACAAAAGATTTTTGATGCATGGAAAGTAGAAATATTATTTTATTCAATGATTAATATGAAGATAATTTTTCATTTTAATATTATAATTTTGAAAAATGAACACCTTCGTGTATATTTAAATACATTTGACAAAAATTGCATCTACTTGTAAGAAGGTTCCGATCTTACAAAATGGGTTGCAAGTAGATGAAATATTGAACTTTTTATACTTCAAGTTAATGGAGTATTAATAAATACTTGAGTGCTATCAAATTATGCATGTTATAATTATAATACATAAAACTTCTAGTGTGAAAGTAGGTTTGAACACCAAATTGATCCTAATAAGTTCAAATCTACTTTTCATTTAATTTATGATACCAAATGACACCCCCCAATTCTTTGAAAGATTCATTGTGAATTTGAAAGTGAAAACAAAGGAAGGAGTTAAGGTATGTTCCCTAACTCATAATATTTCGAAGGTAAGAAGGGCATGTTAGAGCTCTGAGATGATGATTAGGACGAGTGACAAATGGGTCAACTATTTATATGGGTATGCATAAACTAAACAACAAGTTGGTTAGTGCATAGTTAGAACGTTTTTGATGCATGGACAAACCACGGACATACATGGACTCATAAAACACACCACGGCCTGGATTTGGGAGAAGTCATCATTTTCCCCCTTATAATATTTTTTGTGATTAGCCATAGGGGCTACGCCCAAGTGTCATTTTTCTCACGATTCCCAAGTTGGGAATCCTGAAATTCCCAAAATTGGGACTTTTGCCACTTTGGAAGCCCATAATTTTTCGTCTAAACCTTTAATTGCAATGAGGTCTAAAGCAAAATTGTATCCTTTGTTGAGATTTTTCCATGATATGTGACACGCCACTTACATGCACATATTTCAGATCAATTCCTGATTTTTAGTGATCGAAAGTCAAATTGACACTTTGACTTTCGACGCTTCTTTCAGCCATAACTTGTGTTGTAAGTATTCAGATGGATCATGTGAGCCAATTTTAGACAAATCTCAAGAGCTTTCTAAATGGCATAAAAAGCTCTTCAATCCAATGAATTTTGACCCTTCAAATCATTTTCTAAAAATTCGGGAATCCATCAAAACTTCATCCAGTTGTGAGTGCGTGGGCTCATTCCCTCACACTCTCTCACACTCCATGCCCCTTGCCTTGAATGTGAACCCAAGGCTAGGGTCATGACACCAAACTTTTTCAAATTTTGTATTCAACTTACCATAAATTGAATGGAAGGCCATGATTTTTTATATTTCTACTTTCCTAAGTTTTCAATATACTTTCATGTGTTTATATCAAAAACTATATCATTTTTAAACTGCATTTTGGGCACACTACTTTTTTTGGTCTATTTTACCATGTTTTCATCATGTTACCCATCAAATGCCCATTGGGTATCACAAGAAAAATAAAATTGACCATTAGGCTTTACCAAAAAAAAAAGGTTGCCTTTTGTTTTCATGAAGCCTTATGGCCATGATAGGTTTTGTAAAAGTATATTTAGATACATTACAAAAATCTAACCATGTTTTATTTATAGGGTAAAGCCCAAGGTAACATGTTTTACCAAAATAAAAGCGTGTGTGAAACAAAGCCAATTATAGGCCTAAATTTAATAAAACTTATTAGCAAGGGTTATATTAAGCTTAAAAATTTGCTATAAATTATTGTTTTAATTTTTTCCCATGATATTTATTGTGTATTTACTAGGTATCATGGGAAAAAATTTGATGAACATTTCATTCATTCTTATGAACATTTTGTATTACAAAATGCATGTTGAAAAGTTATCATAAATAAGGTGCCTTCCAATTACATTGGAAATTTTGGAATAGGTCCTTATGAAATTAAAAATACATTAAAAATGTTATTTATTTAACCCCCAAAAAATCATTTAAAGAACTAGTTGTGGGCAATGTTTTTTTGTGGTGACCAAAAAAATGTTTGGTGAATGGTCCTAAGGATTTTGAATTGTAAGATTTGAAAAACTCACCAAAATTCAATGGCATGGATGGGTGAAATAACCATATTGATGACTAACAAGGTGTAGTCACACTAATAAGAACCACAACAAGTGTAACGTGTGTTTAGTTTTTCCACGTTTAGAAGTGATAATTTAATTTGGTGTTGAAAATATAAGATTATTTTATATAATATGGTTCATAATATATCATTGGAACATGTGAATTAATTTGGAAAAATCCAATCAATAAAAAGCTCTCAAAAGCATTCCTTAAACATTATAACACATGTTTTTTAGTACTAAAAAGATTTATAAATAAACTTCAAAACTTTTGAAATTTACATATATTTTGAAATATTTTACCTAAACCTTGACATAATAATATATATTTTAAAATTAAATTTTGATTTAAAAAAAACTTGTTTAAAAAAAAATTCCCCTAAAAGCAATCCCAAAAGTAGATGGGTGCAACTCATGTTATCTTGTTTGCACCTAACAATCTTGATCACACATTACCCACAATAACCAACCCCCTTTGTTGGATGCTAGCAATATGATTTGTGACAAGTTTCCGTTGTCATTATGTTCCCTTGAATGTGATTCCCATTGTTGACATTGATGAAAGTTTAGGAGGAAAGTTCATCATTAGTATTGATTTGGGACTTTAATATTAAATCAATCACTAAAACCTATGCACAAGTATACATGAAACATATCCAAAATAATATTTAAAAAGGGAGTAAATGTATTAAAAAAGAAGTCCAAGGTTCTTTTACGTATGGTAAAAACAACTAACAAGAAGTGTCTTTGGAATTACAAACATTCACATCTATTGTTGTCTCAAATATGTAATCCTACATTATTACAAAGTTATAATACTCCTCATATGGGATAGCATATGCATTTTTCATAGAGTTTAATGTTTCAACACCTTTTTATGGATCAATGTTTTTCACATTCAGTGTTTTCCAAACTATGTGTTTGCTTCTTAAATTGACTATTAGTTTGTTGTTTGTATTGTGGAACTTTTTCAAGTCTAAATTCATGCAATGTTCATGTTTGGTTTTATTTAGGTTATTTGTAAATGTGTTTGCTACCATATTTTCTATGAAAATATATTGAAATTTAGTTAAGTTGTTGTGAACTTGTTCCCTAATAAAATGATATTGTATGTCCATGTGTTTACTTTTATCATGGAATTTTGGGTTTGTTACCAAAGCAAAAGCATTTTGATTGTCTCCCTAAAGTGTAGTAGGACTACTTCGAGCAAAACCTAAGTCTTAAAATAGTTTCCTAAATGAAATTGCTTATGCTACAACTTTGGATAATGCCATATATTCAAACTCAATACTAGAGATGGCTACAACATGTTGCTTCTTACTTGTTTAGGCCATAACTCCTCCTAACAAAGTATGAAATAATAACCTAAAGTGGAACAATGCATATCGATGTCACTATCATAATCAACATTTGAAGCCAATTAAGGTACCACTAGATGCACATTTTTAGTATTTGGTGTTCATGTATAAAATGCAATTAATATACCAAAAGAAACACTTAACAACTTTCCAATGAATTATTCTAGGATCATTCAGAAATTGGGCAACTAACCAAATATGAACAATTATGTTTAGTATGAATGATAATGTGTATTAGACTACCGACAAGTTGTGAACATGGTACTACTCTCATCAATAAACATTCTTCCTTAGTTGTTGGGCAATCATATTTAGTAAATTTGATTCCTTCCTGCAAGGGTGTGAGGATGTGATTGTTATTTTCCATCTTGTAACACTTCAATATCCATGTTAAGTATTTTGATTGAAAGAGGAATGTGCAACCCTTAGCATGATTTCTAAAAATCTGATTTCCAAGGAGGAAATGAATGTCATCCAATAATGTCATTTAAAATGCTTGTGCTAATGTGTTTTTTGTGTCCATGATTAGGGAAAAATTATTGGTTACTTCAATTGTGTCATCCACATACACAACGAGAATGACAAAACCTTGTTGGGTTGTTTTGGTATAGAAAATATAATTATATATACACCATTCAAACTTGATACTCAAAAAATGGTCATCGAGCCATTGATACCAAGCTCTAGATGATTAACGCGTCCCATAAAGAGATTTGTGAAATCTTAATACTAAATTTGAATCTTTGGCTTTTTTGACTCCTTGTGGAAATTATGGAGATAGATTTCTTCTTTGAAAATTTCATTTAAAAAAGTTGTTTTAACATATAATTGATGAATTTCCCAGTCATATTGAGCCGCCAAATCCAAAATGATTTTTATGGAATTACCTTTTACAATTAGCAAAAATGTATCCATGTAATCAAAGATAAATATTTGATAAAATATTTTTGCAATAAGGCAAACTTTGTACTTTTCAATGCTACTGTTAGCATGTAATTTGACTTTGAATAGCCATTTGTCCAATTAATTGCAATGCACCCTTTTGGTAGAATTGTTATTCTCCAAGTTTTTTTTAATGAAAATTAATTTTGATTTTATTGCTTCCTCCCAATACTTTGCATTTGGTCAATACAATGTTTCTTTCATTGTGAATGAGGGCTCAAAATTTGATTACATCATTAATGTTTTATGCAATTTTCCTTTTGTGGTAGGTCTAATTTCCATAGTTTCAATGAGTCATGTTGGGGTTTTTATGTGATGTATTGGCCTTGGTGAAGTTGTGTCCTATGAAAGATTTTGATGAAATATCTTTGGTATCCTAATACAAACATCACCACCTATTAAATTTAAAATTGAATTAGAAACTCTTCCTGATTTATTTGACCGCCCTTAAAATTCAACCTCTTATTGAATGTGTTGGGAATTCTTGTCCAACAAGAGTTTGAGTGGGCATGGTGTTTTAAATGTTGAGAACTTCTTGATGGCCCATTGTTGTGAATTAACAAATAAAAGAAAAATTCAAAATGAAATTCTCAATGTCTATCGGAATGCGTGCATTGTTGACAACTTTAATGTGCTCATTATTTAGTTCTTAAAAAATGACATCTCAAGATACCATTATTCTTCTATCATCTTTTCTCATAAGTTTAGAACCTTTGTTTTTTTCACTATACCCCAAGAAGGTACAATAGTGTGATGATCCAATTTGCTTTGGTGGTCTTTTTGGATTAATGCAAAAGTTTTACTTCTAAATACTCTTAATTGTGAAATGTCAAACTTCACCCCAGTCCAACTTCCAATATGAGTCTTCCCACTAGAAATAAATTTTGTAGGACTTTTATTTTGCAAGTAGTCGGTTGTTGTCAAAATTTCACCTTAAAATGTGTTTTAAAGTTTAAAGTGACTAAACATGGCTATGGTTGTTCCCATTAGGGTTTTATTCTTGGGTTTAAAGATTTTATTTTGTTGTGAAATATTATGAACTAGTGGTAACATGTGCCTGCAAGGCACGCCACGGCACTGATGTAGTGCAATAGTGAAAGATGCCCTCCGGTTATCATACTGGGTATGCACCACTCATTTAGCGGTCGCTTTTTAAAATTTTCAAACAATCGGTGTGGCTATATAACCACGGTTCCCAAATTTTCAGGAAAAAAAAGAAAGTCTAAGAACCAGTGCGTTTTTTTACCGGTTCTTTCGTAAAACCTCTAGTTCTTCTTTTGAAAGAACCGGAACCGGTGATTCTTTGATTATGGGGAAAAAAATTCAAAGAACCGGAACCAACACTGGTTCATACATAGGTTTCATACATAGGTAGGTAGGTAGGAAGGAAAATAGGTTCCATATATCATGTGAGACCATAGTGTGAACCCGACAGTTCTATATATTTTTCCAATTGCTGCTAAACACCGGTTTCCATCGAATCACACTGGGCCAGAGTGATTCAGCACCCACCAGTGCACCATCCATCCACTGGATGCCTGAACTTGTTGTGGATGAACCTAAACCTCTCCCGTGCCCAGCCCGGCCGTGCTGGCCCACCGTCACTGACAGGCTGACATACCAAGTGAATTAATATATATGTATTATGAATTGTGAATTGTTGTTTGATTCCATTTTCTTCACAAAAATGAATGAATTCCTAAGATTTGTATTCCCTTTCATTATCTAACTTCAAAATCTTAATATTTAGTCATTATTAATTTTCTACCATTGCCTTATAATGCTTAAATTTTTCAAAGGCTTCATATTTGGATTTAAGCAAGTATACTTTTGTATATTGAAATAGGTCATCAATGAATTTCATAAAATATTTTACATCTATAATGAATTAATGCATTCAAGGGACCATAAATGTCTGAATGCACTATGCCCAACAATGTAAATGTTTTATCTCTTCCATCCTTGGGAAAGTTCAATTGATGTTATTTGCTTATTATGCATGTGGAATTTTTTAAACATCAAATGTACATAGACATTAAGACTTGTTTTGTAGTTTTTGGATTCTTTTTTCATTTATGCAACCCATCCTATGATGCCATAGTTTGGCATTTGTGAGGTTAGTTGCGGTTGGCATAACATAAGGTATTATGATGTGTTCTTGAATTGAATTACCAAGCTTATACAAGTCAATGTCTATGTGCATTGTGCTACTAATACTCCCAGGGCATTTGTTAATACACAACCCTTTGCTTTTATTTTAATTTGACTTCCTACTATTATAAATTGTTTAATGGATAATAAGTTCTTCTTAAGTCTAGGAATGAACAACACATCATGAATTTTTCTTATGTGACCATTACTGAGTTTGATGGTGACCTTTCTTTGATGATGTATATGTTGTGTAGAATTATCACCTAAGTAAACTAACTATCATTTATCCCATCCTTCATAAAATATGATCGATTTGTTATCAAAAGACATGTGTTGAATGGCGATGTATTTATGTACAAAGCAAAATCTTTTTCTATTTAGACATTCAATGCAACTACATATACCTTTCATTTCTATTGACAACCTTGGCTTGTATAGTTGCAATTATTTCAACTATAATTTTTATTTTATAATATTTAATCACGTGTCTTTTATTTTTATAGTGGAAACACTTAATTCTTTTCTTATTTCCAATTAGGTGTTTAATGCTAGATGATTTTCCTTCCTTAGGCATATATTTTTAAAAAAACATTCTTGAAATATTTATTTGCTATAGATAAGGTTGATGGATTATCATTTGTTGCATTCACATTTTTCATTAATGTTTATTCCTATATTAAATATGTGATTAAAGATGAAAGTGTTAAATTTGGTTATCCCTTCATTGAACTTTTAAAAGTCATGTATCCTATTGGCAGGTTTCACATCGTTGAAATGATTGTTTCATCATTAGTTGCTAAAGATCTGGTAATGGATAATTGTTCCAATAATGCTTTAAATGTGTGAATGTGTTTTATAACATTATCATTCTCTATCATTTTGATTATATGTAATTTATGTTTGAAGAACATTTTAATGGCAACATCTTTTGATTCAAATATTTCGTTCAATTTAATCCAAACACTTTTGGTTGAATCACAAAATTAGATGTGTGATACTACAAAATTATCAATAATGTTATTTATAATTGTGAAACTTAAGCTATCCCTTTCTTCCCAATGAAAAATATTTCCCACTCCTATATATGGAAGTGGTTGAACCCTAATAGTCTTTTGAATTGCTATGGGTGGGATAGGCTTGGTTTCAATTCCTTCAACTAAAGTCCAAAGTTTTTCATTTAAAATTAAAAAATTCAATTTATGTTTCCAAATATGGAAGTATGATCCATTGAACTTAAGAATATTTCTAATCTCAATCTTTTGTGACATTTTAAATCTAATTAAATTACTAGTTTATACTAATAATAATAAGTTTTTAGATGCTAGATTTATTTTTTCTAGTTTTCTTCGTTGTAATCAACATACATTATGAAATTGATTGAACATCAAACCAAGCTTTGATACCATATTAAGTTAGTCACTAAGACCTATGCACAAGTATACATGAGACATGTTCAAAATATGAAAAAAAAAAAAAAAAAAACTAAAATTATTAAAAAAAAAAATAATTGTTTTTTTAA